>MDTG01030622.1_pt1 | contig 11870 bp, 11 predicted proteins | sample 811421 | NCBI WGS metagenome assembly MDTG01 (sample SAMN05326645, study PRJNA326480) | marine metagenome | isolation source: seawater | place: Pacific Ocean: South East | collected 2011 | reverse complement strand
GGTGGTGGGTACTGCCCCCACGTCCGTAATGGTTATTACGAAATTCGTTTATCGTCATAGTTGGAAAACCAACATTTATAATATAAAACGAAAAAGAATAGATTCAATATTTTAATCATGAAACTAACAAATGAGCAAATTCAAGAAATAAAAGGTCAACAATCTCAACAAAATAATACAAAGAGAGTCACTGTACCCAGGTTAGAGGAAATTCTATATGATGCAATACCCCTATTAGATCATGGTTTTATTAGAGTTATTGATTACATGGGAGACGACTCATCTATCGTACAAGCTGCTAGAGTTTCGTATGGAAAAGGCACAAAAAAAGTTTCTACTGACTCTGGGTTAATAAAATATTTAATGAGACATTGGCATAGCACGCCATTTGAAATGTGTGAAATTAAATATCACGTCAAACTTCCAATTTTTATTGCAAGACAATGGATTAGACATAGAACTGCAAATGTAAATGAATATTCAGCAAGATATTCTATATTAGATAAAGAATTTTATTTACCATCTCCTGAACATTTGGCTGCGCAATCTCAAAGCAATAGACAAGGTAGAGGAGAAATTATTGAAGGAAAGCAAGCTAAAAAAATTCTAGATCTTTTGAAGAATGATGCTGAAAGAACATACAATAATTATGAGATGATGTTAAATCAAAAATATGATGGCTCGGTAATAGATGAGAATGAAGTTGGTCTTGCAAGGGAACTAGCAAGAATGAATTTAACATTAAATACTTACACTCAATGGTACTGGAAAACCGATCTTTTAAATTTAATGAATTTTTTAAGATTGAGAGTAGACCAACATGCACAATATGAAATTAGAACTTATGCAGAAGCAATGTTAGATACTTTAAAAAGATGGGTGCCAATAACTTATGAAGCGTTTATGGATTATAGAGTAGGGGGGACTGAAGTATCTAATAAAGGAAAACATGTTATTCAAAAACTTATTAAAGGTGAAGAAGTTTCTTTAGAACAATCGGGGCTTTCAAAACGGGAGTGGAATGAATTGATGAAAGCTTTCAATCTTAAAGAAAAATTGATTTAATTTTTTCAGCAAGTTTCAAATATATTTTAGAAATTTCGTGACCTGGATTACTTTGAACAATTGGAGTTCCTCTATCACCCATTTTGCCAACTTCAGGATTAATTGGGATCTCACCTAAAAACTCTTTTTCAAATTCTTTTGCAGTTCTTTCGACACCTCCTTCTCCAAAAATACTATATTTTTTTCCATCATCTCCAATAAAATAACTCATATTATCTACCAAGCCTAATATTTTTACTTTAAGTTTATCAAACATTTTTATCCCTCGTTTAACATCTTGAAGAGCTATTTCTTGCGGGGTAGATACAATTATTGCTGCATTAACATCTATTTCTTGTGCAAATGTTAACTGTGTATCACCAGTACCTGGAGGCATATCAACAATAATAAAATCTAAATCTTTCCATTCAACTTTTTGTGTAAATGTTTTTATTGCACTTGTAACCATTGGTCCTCTCCATATCATTGGAGTTTGTTCATCTGTTAAAAATCCAATTGACATACATTGAATATTATACTTAATAATTGGCTTTAATTTTTGTCCATCACTTTCTGGCTTTTCTTTTATTGAAAATAATTTAGGTAAAGATGGTCCATATATATCAGCATCCAAAAGACCTACTTTGCATCCATTTTTTTTTAATGCTAACGCAAGATTTGTTGCAAAAGTAGACTTTCCAACGCCCCCTTTTGCACTAGATACAGCAATAGTAAACTTTGTTCCTTTTATTGGGTTTTTTTGAAAGGTTTTACGTCTAGTTGTGTCATTAGAACCTACCTTTTTATCATCCATATTAATAGTGTTACCTTGTTTTTAACCATAAAGACACTATATAGAGTGTCATATGAACGATTTTAAAAATCAAAGTCCGTGGGGAAGCCCTCCAGGAGGAGGAAATGGTGGTTTTAGAAGAGGTCCAACTCCACCAAATATTGATGAAGTAATTGAAAAAATTCAAAAGATAATAAATAAATTTCTAGGTGGCGGCAAAGGAGGATCTAAACCAATTTTGTTTGGTCTTATTATATTGGTAATTATTTGGGCCTTGAGCGGCTTATATAGAGTTTTACCAGATGAACAGGGCGTTGTATTAAGATTTGGAAAATTTGTCAAAACTACCCAACCAGGACTAAATTATCATCTACCTTTCCCAGTAGAAAGTGTACTAACACCAAAAGTTACTAAAGTTAACAGAATGGATATTGGATTTAGATCTGAGCGAGATAGTGGATTTACATCAGGTGGGGTGGCCGATGTGCCAGAAGAAAGCTTGATGTTGACTGGAGATGAAAATATTGTGAATATAGATTTTTCTGTGTTTTGGGTAATTAAAGATGCAGGAAATTTTCTATTTAAAATTCAAGATCCTGAAGGAACAGTTAAAGCAGCTGCTGAGACTGCTATGAGAGAAGTTATAGCAAGATCAGATATTCAACCGATTTTGACAGAAGGTAGATCAATCATTGAGACAGACACACAAGTAATAATCCAAGAAATTTTAGATGAATACACCTCTGGTATTCAAATTACTCAGGTACAAACTCAAAAAGCAGATCCACCAGATCAGGTAATTGATGCTTTTAGAGACGTACAGGCCGCAAGAGCCGACATGGAAAGGTCTAAAAATGAGGCAGAGGCTTATGCTAACGATGTAATTCCAAGAGCAAGAGGAGAAGCAGCAAGAATTTTGCAAGCTGCGGAAGCTTACAAAAAAGAGGTTGTTGCTAAGGCTGAGGGTGAAGCTAGTAGATTTTTAGCAATTTATAATGAATATAAAAATGCAAAAACAGTTACACAGGAAAGAATGTATTTAGAGACTATGGAAAAAGTTTTAGCTGATATTGATAAAGTAATAATAGAGAAAAATGCTGGTTCAGGTGTTGTGCCTTATTTGCCATTACCAGAATTAAAAAAGAAAGTGACTAATTAATATGAAAGCAGGGAAATTTCTTTTACCAATAATTATTGTTATAGCTGCAACAATATTCTTTTCAATTTTTATTGTAAAAGAGGTAAATCAAGCCATAGTTCTCCAGTTTGGTGATCCAAAAAGAATAATATTAAAACCAGGTCTTAATTTTAAGATACCATTTATTCAGAATGTTGTTTTTCTGGACAAAAGAATTTTAAATTTAGATACTCCACCAGAGGAAGTTATTGCCTCAGATCAAAAAAGATTAATAGTTGATGCATTTGCAAGATTTCAAATAATAGATCCATTAAAATTCTATATATCAGTTGGGAATGAAAGAGTTGCTCGTTCTAGATTAGCAACTATTATAAATTCACGAATAAGAAACGTTTTAGGGCAACAAGAATTACAAACCTTGCTATCTGAAGATAGAACTAAGCAAATGACACTAATCCAAGAAGGTGTGAACAATGAAGCTGAAAACTTTGGTATTAAAATTGTTGACGTGAGAATTAAAAGAGCAGATCTTCCTCAAGCAAACAGTGATGCAATTTTTAGAAGAATGCAGACTGAGCGGGAAAGAGAAGCAAAAGAGTTTAGAGCAAAAGGTGCAGAGATGGCTGTAACGATTACATCAACTGCTGATAAAGAAGTAACAGTGATACTAGCAGATGCACAAAAGAAATCTGAAATTATGAAAGGAGAAGGTGATGGACAAAGAAATAAAATTTTCGCTGATGCCTTCGGACAAGACCCTGAATTTTTTGCTTTTTATAGAGCAATGCAAGCGTATGAAACTGCTCTAATCGGAGGAGAAACGTCATTAATTCTTTCTCCAGATAGTGAATTTTTTAAATTTTTTGGAAATATAAAACCTAAAACTGAATAGATTTAAAGTATGAAGGAACTGGTCATAGCGCTTGGTCTTTTCTTTTTCATTGAAGGTATTTTGTATGCCTTATTTCCATCAAAAATGAAAAATATGCTATCTAAATTAGGTGATTTAAATAACGCTCAGCTTAGAACCGGCGGGATGTTGTTTGTGATAATTGGTTTTTTGATTATTTGGTATGTTAAAAATTAAAAGTAATATTAAAATTTTTTTAGTTCTCTTAACTTTTTTTTACAGTTTTAGTAACGTTAAAGCTGCAGAAGTTCCAAATTCATTTGCAGATCTTGCAGAAAAATTAATGCCGTCAGTTGTAAATATATCAACCACAACAACTATAACTACAAGGTCTAATCCATTTCCATTTAGATTCCCCCCCGGATCACCTTTTGAAGACATGTTTAAAGATTATGGAGAGCCTCAAGAGAGAAAAACTAGCGCATTAGGATCAGGATTTATAATTGAGGAAAAGGGAATTGTAATTACAAATAATCATGTAATACAAGGAGCAGAAGACGTTTATGTAAGAGTAAATGGCGACAAAGAGTATGAAGCTGAAATAATTGGTGCAGATCCAGGCATGGATCTTGCAGTTTTACAAATTAAATCAAATGATAAATTTATACCTGTAAAATTTGGGGACTCAGATAAGGCAAGAATTGGTGATTGGGTAATTGCAATAGGAAATCCATTTGGACTTGGTGGAACTGTTACTGCGGGTATTATTTCAGCAAGAAATAGAAGTATAGGACTTTCAAGATATGAAGATTATATTCAAACTGATGCCTCAATAAACCAAGGAAATTCAGGTGGACCATTATTTAATATGGATGGTGACGTTGTTGGAATTAATACTGCAATTTTAGGTCAATCAGGTTCTATCGGTATAGGTTTTGCCATACCTTCTAATAGTGCACAAAGAGTAATTAGACAATTAATTGAATTTGGAGAAACTAAAAGAGGATGGCTAGGGGTAAGAATTCAAGGTGTTACCAAAGAGATTGCTGAGGTAGAAGAGTTAGGAAAACCAAGAGGCGCTTTAGTAGCAAGTGTAGCAGAAAATAGTCCTTCGGAGAAAGGTGGAATTAAAGCTGGAGATATAATTTTAGAATTTGACGGTAAAATTATAAATGAAATGCCTGAATTACCCCGAATAGTTGCTGAAACAGATGTTGGTAAAAAAGTTAAAGTTAAAATATGGAGAAATAAAAGAGAGACCATAAAAGAAATTGTACTTGGTAGACTAGAAACATCTGATGATTTTAAAACACAAGGAGCTCTAACACAAAAACCAAAAGAAACATTTATTGAAGGATTAAAAATTACAGTCAGATTATTAAGCAAAGAAGATATAATTGAAAGAAAATTACCTTCTGAAACTGCTGGTTTAGTAATTACTAAAATTGAAAATGATAGCCCAATAAATTATCTTGAAGTAAACAATATAATAGTAGAAGTTCAAAAGAAAAAAATTAATACAATTGGTGATTTAGATAATATTATGAAGCTTGCTATTAGGAATTCACAAAAAAATCTTCTAATGGCTATTTACAATAACCAAAATCAGAGAAGATATATTGGTGTTAAATTAAAATAATGGACATTAGGTCCAAAATAATTTTAATAGCTGGACCAACTGCCTCAGGAAAATCAAAATTTGCAATTCAGATAGCTAAAAAGCTAAATGGCGAGATAATAAATGCTGATAGCATGCAAGTATATAAAGAACTCAAGATATTAACTGCTCGTCCAAAGATTAAAGACTATAAAAATATTAATCACCATTTGTATGGTTTTATAAGCGTGAATCAAAAATTTTCTACTGGCAAATGGCTTTCATTAACTGAAAAAAAGATTAAAGAAATTAAACAAAAAAATAAAACACCAATTGTTACAGGTGGAACCGGCTTATATTTTAAAGCTTTAACTGATGGTCTGGTTAAAATACCTAATATACCAATCAAAGTAAGAACAAAAATTAGAAATTTACAAAAAAAACTTGGTCAAAAAAAATTTTTCAATATGCTTAGAAAGCTAGATCCAAAAATTATTAACAAAATAAAAGAAACAGATGTTCAAAGATCTATTAGAGCCTATGAGATAAAATATTATACCAATTACTCTATTTATGATTGGTTTAAAAAAACAAAATCTAAGTTTGAAAATAGAGATTTTTATAAAATATATATTGATTATCCTAGAATTGAACTTTTGGAAAAAATATCAAATAGAACTAAACTAATGTTAAAAAAGGGAGCCATTGCCGAGGTCAAAAGATTAAAAATGATTAAAATAAGAAGTGAAAGTAACGCAAATAAGATAATCGGTGTTAAAGAAATTAATGAATATCTTCTAAAACAATCCAAATTAGACGAGGTAATTGAAAAAATTTCAATAAAAACACGACAATATGCCAAAAGGCAAAGCACTTGGGCGAGAGGACAAATGGGGGATTGGCAAAATTTTAAACCAAGCTATCTAAAAAAATTTTTAAAAAAAATCTAAATATCCTCTTGTTAAACTTGACCAATGAGTACAACTTCAGCTAGATTGCCTGAATGGCAAAATTATATACAGGTGCGGAAATAGTATTTAAGTGTTTAGAAGACCAAGGTGTTTCGAATATATTTGGATATCCCGGTGGAGCTGTTTTACCGATATATGATGAATTAAAAAACCATAAATCAGTTAAGCATATTCTGGTGAGACATGAGCAGGGAGCAGGACATGCGGCAGAAGGATATGCAAGATCAACTGGTAAACCAGGTGTTGTTCTTGTCACCTCAGGACCTGGTGCAACAAATGCAGTTACAGCTTTAACAGATGCCTATATGGACTCTGTACCATTAGTTTGTATTTCAGGACAAGTGCCTACTCATCTAATTGGAACAGACGCATTTCAAGAATGTGATACGACAGGAATTACAAGACCTTGTACTAAACATAACTGGCTAGTAAAAGATATAAATGATCTTGCAAAAACCATACATAAAGCTTTTGAGGTTGCGACAACTGGTAGACCAGGACCTGTATTAGTAGATATACCAAAAGATATTCAATTTCAAAAAGCTGCTTATCAAAAATTAAAGAAAAAAAATAAGATCAATGGTGTTTCCCACAATAATTTTTCACAAGAAAGTATTGATGAATTAATTAAATTAATTAACAATTCATCAAAACCAATTTTTTATACTGGAGGTGGAGTAATAAATTCAGGTCCAAAAGCAAGTGAGTTGTTACGTGAATTAGTTTATTCAACAGGCTTTCCTATAACCACAACATTACAAGGCTTAGGATCATTTCCTGGAGATGATAATCAATTTCTAGGAATGCTTGGAATGCATGGTACTTATGAAGCTAATAATGCAATGTATGAATGTGACTTAATGATAAACATTGGTGCAAGATTTGATGATCGTATTACAGGAAAGATTGATGAGTTTTCTCCTAAATCAAAAAAAGTTCACATTGACATTGATCCATCATCAATCAATAAAAATGTAAAAGTAGATTTAGCCATAGTTGGTGATGTTAAATCTGTAATCACATCAACTTTGAAAACTTTAAAAAAATCAAAACCAAATTTTGCAAAATCTAATAAACAAAAAATATCTAAATGGTGGCAAAGAATTGAAAAATGGAGAGCAAAAAGATCTTTAGACTATATTGGTAGTTATGAAACAATTAAACCACAGTATGCCGTTGAAAGATTGTATGAATTAACAAAGGATAGAGATACTTATGTTACCACTGAAGTTGGACAACATCAAATGTGGGCAGCTCAACACTATAAATTTAATAAACCTAACCGATGGATGACATCTGGAGGATTAGGGACAATGGGATATGGTCTACCTGCAGCAATTGGAGTTCAAATTGCTCATCCAAATAAACTCGTAGTAGATATTGCTGGAGAAGCCTCAGTACTAATGAATATGCAAGAAATGTCAACAGCTGTTCAATACAGTTTACCAGTGAAGATATTCATTTTGAACAACGAATACATGGGAATGGTTAGGCAGTGGCAAGAGTTATTACACGATAAAAATTATTCAGAAAGCTACACAGCAGCATTACCAGATTTTGTAAAATTAGCTGAAGCTTATGGCTGCGTAGGATTAAGAGCAAAAACTCCTGAGGAATTGGACGATAAAATTATAGAAATGCTTAACACAGATAGACCAGTAATATTTGACTGTTTAGTTGATAAACAAGAAAACTGTTTTCCTATGATCCCATCTGGAAAACCACACAATCAGATGATATTAGGCCCTAAAGATAAGGAAGAAAATAAAATTACGGGCAAAGGAAGAACATTAGTTTAATGGTTAAATCTAAGTCAGCATATAGCGTTGCAGGTAAAAAAGAAAAATTGGATACTCATATAATCGTTGTATGGGTAGACAATGAGTCTGGTGTTTTGGCTAGGGTTGTTGGCTTGTTTTCAGGCAGGGGATATAATATTGAATCTCTAGCAGTAGCTCAGATTGATCAAAAGCTAAATATTTCAAGAATTACAATTGTGACCACGGGAACACCACAAGTAATTGATCAAATAAAATTACAATTAAAAAAATTAGTACCAGTCCATAAAGTAGCTGATTTTAAAAGAGAGGATAAAAATGTAATTTTTAAAGAAATGGCATTAATGAAAATTGTTGGAAATACAAATAATCTATCAAAGGCTTTTAAAGCTTGTGAAAAGTATGATGCTGTAATATTGGATGGTACAAAAAAATCAAATGTTATTCAAATTACCGCATTAAGAAGACAAATAGATAAAATGACAAAAGATTTAAAAAAATTTGGTTTAGTTTCTGTGTCAAGAACTGGCGCAGTAGCAATGACTAGAGGAGAAAAAGTATTTAAATAATTAAAAGGAGATAAACTATGAAAATGTTTTATGAAAAAGATACAGATGTAAACTTAATTAAAGACAAAAAAATAGCTATATTTGGTTATGGAAGTCAGGGACATGCGCATGCTCTTAATTTAAAAGATAGTGGTGTAAAAGAAGTTGTTGTAGCGTTAAGAGAAGGTTCTTCAAGCATAGCTAAGGCTGAGTCAAAAGGATTAAAAGTGATGAACTTATCCGATGCAGCAGAGTGGGCAGATGTAGTAATGATATTAACTCCAGACGAATTGCAAGCAACTATTTACAAAAATCATATTGAGCAAAGAGTTAAAGAAGGTAGCTCAATTGCGTTCGCACATGGTCTAAATGTGCATTACGATCTAATTAAAGCTAGAAAAGATCTTGATGTTTTTATGGTTGCCCCAAAAGGACCAGGCCATTTGGTAAGATCAGAATATGAAAAAGGTGGTGGAGTCCCTTGTTTATTTGCAGTTCATCAAGATGGATCTGGAAAAGCGAGAGATCTTGCAATGTCTTATGCTTCTGCAGTTGGTGGAGGAAGATCAGGCATAATAGAAACAACTTTTAAAGATGAAGTCGAAACAGATTTATTTGGAGAGCAAACGGTACTTTGTGGTGGTTTAGTTGAACTTATTAAAAATGGGTATGAAACTTTAGTTGAAGCAGGTTATGAACCTGAAATGGCTTATTTTGAAACGGTTCATGAGGTCAAGTTGATAGTAGACTTAATATATGAAGGCGGAATTGCTAACATGAATTATTCAATTTCTAATACAGCAGAATATGGGGAATATCAATCAGGTCCAAGAATAATAAATAAAGAAGAAACAAAAAAAAGAATGAAAGAAGTTTTGTCTGAAATTCAGTCTGGAAAATTTACAAAAGACTGGATGGAGGAGTGCAAAAATGGTCAAAAAAACTTCCTTGCTACTAGAGCTAAATTAGCTGAACATCCAGTTGAAAAAGTGGGTGCAAGCTTAAGAGCAATGATGCCATGGATTGCTAAAAAGAAACTAGTTGATAGTGATAAGAAGTAAATTAACCAATTAAATTAGTCTAAAAATCCTGATTTATTTTGCAATCTGAGCGAGAGCATGTATTATGCCTCAATTAAAATAAACGATGTCAGATAAAGAAAAATTATACATATTCGACACTACAATGCGTGATGGAGAACAGTCTCCAGGAGCATCCATGAGTGTTGAGGAAAAAATACAGATTTCGAGAGTATTTGATGAAATGGGTATCGACATTGTTGAAGCTGGTTTTCCAATTGCTTCACCAGGAGACTTCGAAGCAGTATCTGAAATCAGTAAAATAATGAAAAACTCAATTCCGTGTGGTTTATCCAGAGCATTGAAAAAAGATATAGATGCATGTCACGAGTCGTTAAAATTTGCTCCTAGATTTAGAATTCATACTTTTATTTCTACAAGCCCTCTTCATATGAAACACAAACTTGAGATGACAAATGAGCAAGTTCTAGATGCAATAAAAGAAAGTGTAACTTATGCGAGAAACTTTACAGATGATGTTGAGTGGTCTTGCGAAGATGGTACACGAACGGATATGGATTTTATGTGTAAAACAGTTGAGCTGGCAATTAATTGTGGAGCTAAAACAATTAATATTCCAGATACTGTTGGATATTCTATTCCAGAAGAATTTGCAAAAACAATAAGACATTTAAAAAATAATGTTCCAAATATTGATAAAGCAATATTATCCGCACATTGTCATAATGATTTGGGTTTGGCAGTGGCTAATGCTTTAGCTGGTGTTTCAGAAGGTGTAAGACAAATAGAATGTACAATAAATGGTATTGGTGAAAGAGCAGGAAACGCTGCGCTTGAAGAAGTTGTTATGGCTATTAAAACTCGAAATGATTTAATGCCTTATGATACGGGAATTAAAACTGAATTTATCAGCAAAGCATCAAAGATTGTTTCTAATGCAACTGGTTTTCCAGTTCAATTTAACAAAGCAATTGTTGGAAAAAATGCTTTTGCACATGAGTCGGGTATTCACCAAGACGGCATGTTAAAGAATAGAGAAACATACGAAATTATGACACCTGAAAGTGTGGGAGTAAAAAAAACATCCCTAGTTATGGGAAAACATTCAGGAAGACACGCATTTAAAGATAAACTAAACGACTTAGGATATGCTGATATCACTGACGATATTATTCAAGCAGCATTTGGTAAATTTAAAGTTTTAGCTGACAAAAAAAAACATATTTATGACGAGGATATTGTTGCATTGGTTGATGACAGTTTAATAGTTGACAATAAAATTAATGCAATAAACTTAAAATCTTTAAAAGTATTTGCTGGAACTGGTGAACCCCAAAGAGCTGAAATGAAATTAGATGTTTATGGAGAGATTACAGAAACAATCGAAACAGGAGATGGACCAGTTGATGCGATTTTCAAATGTATAAAAAAATTATTTCCTCATGATGTTAAATTATCTTTATACCAGGTTCATGCAGTCACCGAAGGAACTGATGCTCAAGCTACGGTAAGTGTTAAAATTGAGGATAATGATAGAACAACAGTTGGTCAATCATCTGATACTGATACTTTAGTAGCATCTGCAAATGCTTATTTGAATGCATTAAATAAAATGCTTATTAAAAGAGAAAAAAAAGCACCGTCTCAAAATATAAAACATCAAAAAGTGAAAGGAATATAGTTTAATGTCGATTTTAAAAAATTTTACCTCTTTATGGAGCCAAGATATGGCCATAGACTTAGGAACAGCAAATACCCTTGTGGTTCTTAAAGAGAAAGGCGTTGTTTTAAATGAACCATCTGTTGTTGCAGTAGTGGAAAACAAAGGTAAAAAATCAGTATTAGCAGTAGGAGATGAAGCAAAAACAATGCTTGGAAGAACTCCTGGAAATATTCAGGCAATCAGACCATTGAGAGACGGTGTCATCGCGGACTTCATAGTCACTGAGGAAATGATTAAACATTTTATTAAAAAGGTTCATAAAAAAACTTTAGCAAATCCTAGAATTTTAATTTGTGTACCAACAGGATCAACACCAGTTGAAAGAAAAGCAATTCAAGATAGCGCCTTAGCCGCTGGAGCTAGAAAAGTTCATTTAATTGAAGAGCCT
>MDTG01346021.1_pt1 | contig 11871 bp, 13 predicted proteins | sample 811421 | NCBI WGS metagenome assembly MDTG01 (sample SAMN05326645, study PRJNA326480) | marine metagenome | isolation source: seawater | place: Pacific Ocean: South East | collected 2011 | reverse complement strand
GTTAATATTAAAAAATGAAAAGAAGCAATTTTATCTGGGAAGAACCTCAAATAATCGAACTAGGCGAAGCTAAAGACTTAATCAAAGGATTGAGTCCAGCTTTCGATTCAAAAAATAGTTTGGTTCCTACTGACGAATTCAATACTACTGTTTCTTAAATCTATTTACATATCTTTAACAAAATATAATTTTACTATTTTGGAAAAATTAATATTTATTTTTTAATGAAGTTGACCATAAAAAATAAATTTTTTTATCTAGATGAAATCAATAATCACTCACCCTAAATATTCTTATAGAGTTTTTTCAGAAAAAATTAATATTGATTTTAGAGTTCCTTTTTTAAATCAATACATTTCAGATAAAAAAAGTCTTAACATCTCCAAAGTAAATAAAGTCCTCAACTGTGATAATGAAAATTATTATTTGTTAAATTCTAAGGAAGCAAAATTTATTAAAAAAGATCAAGTTAAAGTTTCTATTAAAAATAAATTATCATATGAAATTTTAAACAAAAAAATTTGTGATTCAGATCTATCTTTTAAACTTTTAACTCACCCAATGGGTTTGTATTTTTTTAGGAAAGAAAACTATATTCTTCACTCCAGCGCAATTAACATAAACAATAAAGCTTTCATATTTATTGGAGTGTCAGGATCTGGCAAATCGAGCGTTTTAGCTAGTCTTTTAAATTATGGAGAAATGATTACTGAAGATATTTCAAAAATAAAATTTAGTGATAATTCTGCCTACGTGTCCCCAAGTCTTCCAGTTATTAAACTATCTAAAAATATTTTGGATTATCATAAACTTGAATTCGTCTACGAATTCGACATAGCTGGTGATGAAAGGGGGAGAAAAGGGTATGTAGTAAATAATTTTGATCATGAAAATGTACCCATAAGAGTATGTGGATGTTTTATTCTAAATGATGAAAATTCTAATAAGATAGAAAAAGTGAGTTCGGATTTTGCGCTTCGTAATTTAGTTTTGAATTCTTTTAGTCCTATTCCACGAAATAAATGTTTAAGATCAGAAAATATATTATTACAAAATATTTCAAGTTTTATTAGAACTGTTCCAATATATATGCTTTCAAGACAAAAAAATTTCTCCAACAAATTGGTTTTAGACTTTATTTCAAAATGTTAATTCCTAGAGAAATAGAGAAAGAATTCATCTACAGCTTAATTTTTGATGATCACAAAAGATTTGAAGAGATAATATCAAGAAACGAAATAAATTATAAAAGGGTTCTTTCGATAATAAGTTTTAATAGAATTGAATATTTCGTTATTAATAAGCTTAATTCTTCTTTTAAAACTTACGTATTACCTCAAAATTTTTTTAAAGAATTAGAGAAAAAATATTTAACAAAGTCTATAACTACCTTAAAAAATATGGAAAAAATTTTTTTGTTATCAAAAAAATTAACTGAATCTGATATAGAACATATTTTTCTGAAGGGGATATCTTTATACGACCAAAAAAGAATGTGTATAAGACCTATGAGGGATATAGACATTTTGGTGAATCCTGAAGATATATTATCGGTAGTAAAATTAGCAAAAGGTTTAGAATTTAAATTTATAAATAAAGAAACCGACATTTCAGAAACTTATTTAAATAACTCATCATTTTACGATCTGCCATTAATGGTCGATCATAATGAGGTTTTTTTAGAAATTCATTATCGTATTACAACAAACAATAAAAATTGCTTTTTAAAAGACAACCTCTTTGAGTCAAAAAGAATAATTAAGATACATGAAAATGATTTATGCTTACCATCCTTCAACAGTCTTTTTATGCATCTTGTTTATCATGGCTCTAAAAAAGGTAATTTTAATGTAGGGCTGTCAGTATTGACAGATTTATTACTTTTATTTGAAAAAGTTGATAAAGACGAAGTTTTAAAAATTTCAGAACCTTTAAAATTGAAAAAAATATCAGAATTGTTTTTTGAATTAATTGAGTTTTCTAAAAATAAAAATCTAATTCTTAGTAAAAATTCAGAAAAGTTAAAAGAAATTTTAATTTTTCCTCCTTTAAACTCGATAATAACAGAAATTTTCATGCAAGAGAGTTTGTGGAAGATGTTTGTAAAATTAAACGGTGTTTTTTTTGTTTCACAAACCCATTTGTATAGACAATTTGGGCTAAAAAAGAATTTTCTAGAAAGATTTTATTTGTTTAGGAGGTGGATTAGTCAAATAAAAAGACTATTTTTGACTATTTTTTTTGTTTTAAGAAACTTAAATCCAATTATTCAAAGATCTAAAATAATTAAAAATATTTACAACAAATAAAAGTAGTAATTAAAATAAAATAATTCTATAGTCTTTTTTCAAAGCAATTAAGCAATTATTTATACTAATATAAAAAATAGTGAAACAAGAGAACTCCGATAATCTTATAGATTTTCAAGAAATAAACTTTGGTAGGTATCTTAGATTAATTCTTTTGCAGTCAAAAATGATTTTTGCTATCACCTTGGGTGCTCTGTTACTGAGCGCTACTTTATACTTAACTACTCCAAAAACTTACAAGATAACAAGTTTGTTGCAGATTTATTCCCCTCAACAATCTTATGATCCTCGACAGTCTATAAATCTTGATTTTTTTAATGCTCCAGAAACTAATTTAAATAATTTGGTTACCCTGTATTCTTCTAGATCTAACATAACGAAACTAATAAATGATCTAAATTTAAATATAGAGTTAAAAAATCTTGAGGATAATGAAATTTTAAATATAAATACTTTGTCTTTTAAAAACGAAAAGTTCACTCAAAAAAAACTTTTTTTTCAAACCGATGGCAATTCTTTCTTTTTATTGGATGAAGAAAAAAATGTTCTTATAGAGGGTTTTAATCAAAAGGTTGTAGAAAATGAAAACTTGAAAATTCAGGTCAATTTTTCTAATTTAAATTCTGAAAAACTAATAGAAATAACTTATAAGAATCCATCAAATCTATACAAGCGTTACAAAAATGGGATTACGGTAAAGAGTCTTGGAGGCAGATCTAATATCTGGACTCAAGAGGGGTTAATTGAAGTTTCTTTCATAACTACTGATATTAATGAAGGTATAAGAATTTTAGACACCGCGAACGAGATTTTCATAAATGATAATATTAAAGTTGAAACTGAAAAAGCAAGGTCATCAATCTTATTCATTGACTCTCAGCTTAAATCTCTTGAGGAAATTTTAAATCTAAGAAAAACCGAGCTTAAAAGCTTTAAGCAAGAAAATAAATCTTTGAATGTAAATTTAGAAGTAGAATCAATAATTGGACTTATTTCTGATGTAGAGCAGAAAATCAATAAAGTCGATCTTGAACTTTCTCAGGCAGAAGTAAATTTTACAGATGATAATCCTTTATTTATAAATTTAAAAATTCAAAAAGAAGCTTTGGTAGAACAAAAAAATAATATTGAACAAGAAATTGAAAATCTACCTACCGCTCAACAAGAATATATTGACCTTTTTAGAAATCTTGAAGTTTCAGAAGAAATGTACACAGAATTAATCAGCAGAAAACTAAACTTTTCTTTAATGGAAGCTAGCTCAATCGGAAATATTAGAATTGTAGATGAGGCGTTTCTTGAAACGCTTGTAGGACCTAGATTATTAACTCCTTTTTTTTATACATTCTTTTTCTTTATCATTGCCATACTTGTAGCTCTATTTAGAGGTGTTTTTTTTATTTCAATATCCAATCCAGCAGAACTAAAAGATACCGGCATAAACGAGGACATTGTCGGCGTAATTTCTCATTTTTCATCGGAAAACGATTCCAAAGAGGAGAATAAATTCGATCAAGCTATGGAAAATCTAATTGTAAACTTAGAAACTTTGATAGCTAGCCAGGTTACTGAAAATAAAGAGTGTCCAAAAATAGTTTTAACTAGTCCAACTAAAGGTAATGGTAAAACTTTCATTTCAAGAAATGTTGCCCAAGTCTTAGCGCGAATCGGAAATAAAGTACTTCTTATAGACGCAGATTTGAAACAAGGAGATCAACACAAAGCTTTTAATAAGCAAACTATAGAATTAAATGATTTTAAAAATATTTCTTTGGAAAAAATTGACAATATAAAAGTTTCAAATAATTTATATCTTTTGCCAAGATTAAAAAAACTTAAAAATACTTTTGAGCACTTATATAGCAATTCATTTTTAAATAAAATAAATGAGCTAGATGGTTTCTTTGATTACATTGTCATCGACTCAGCTCCTGCTCTAAGTGTTTCTGATACTGGTTTATTGATGACATCCAGTGATATAAATCTTTTAGTGGTAAGGCATCAACTTTCTCGAATTAACGAAATTAAACAAACATCCGAAATTATTAACCAAATCGGCAGAACTTTTGATGGCATAATTTACAACGATTATCAGACACCTAAAGGTTATTATGGCTATTACGACCTTTATGGAAATTATTCTTATAGATATTATGCTGATAGATACTTGTATGAAGATTACTATAAAGTAAAAGATGATTAAAAAATTTGTATTCCTTTTATTAAATTTAACTTTACTTTCCAGTTGTGCTTTGTCACCGGGAATGTTTATGTCTACTTCGAATAATTGGAGCGGTGAAAATACCATTTTTGTTGATAGCCTTAATAGATCCTTAATCATTAAACCTATTAATGAAAATACTCAATTTGAACCTTTTCAAGATGCTTACAAAATAGGTAAAGGGGATCAATTATTCGTAACAATTTGGGGGCTGTCGGATATTTTTCCAATTACCGGAAGTATAAACACGGAATTAAATACACGCAGAGTAGATTCTAATGGAAATATTTTTTTTCCTTACGTTGGGCTTGTATTAGCTGAGGGAAAAACTCAAGATGAATTGAGGAAAGATTTAACAACTGAGTTATCAAAAATGTTTAAAAATATACAATTGGATATTTCAATTGCAGGTTTCAATTCACAAAAAGTCTATATTTTAGGCGAAGTAACTTCTCCAAAAATGATAAAGTTGAAGGATATTCCCTTGTCTTTATCAAATGCAATTGGAGAATCAAAAGGATTAAATACTAATACTTCAGAAGGGGAAGATGTTTTTGTCATAAGGCAAAATTTGAATCAAGATCCGCAAATTTTTAGAGTAGATCTTGGTTCTCCTTCTGGCTTTTTAAGCGCCGGAAATTTTTATCTTGTAGATAACGACATTGTTTATGTTAATGCAAAAGGAACAACAAGATGGAATAGAGTGATATCTCAATTTTTTCCTTTTTCATCATTTCTTAACAGCATCGATAACCTAATCGATGACTGAGGAAGAAAAGTCTATAGGTTTTGTTTGTCTGGCTAATTACTGTAGAAGCCCTGTTGCTGAGAATTTGTTTAAAAAAAAATTCAGTAACTCATTTAAAGTAGACTCTGCAGGAATAAATCCTATGATTGCGGCTGGAATGGATTTAAGATCAGTTAAGTACTTAAAGAATAATGATGTTCCTCATAAAATGCATATTCCTAAGAGAATTGACAAGAAATTTTTAAATTCTTCTCACATAATTTTTGCAATGGATACTTTAGTTTTAATGCAATTAAATAAAATTTTTAAAAATTATAGAAATAAATTTAAACTTTTCACTTACCAACATAGAAATTTACAAATTAACGATCCTTATAAATTATCTAATGAGAAATATGAAATTGTAATGGATGAGATAAAATTTGTGATTGATAGCATAGAGATAGAAGAGTTGTGTTGAAGAGCCTTATTAAGCATAATAATTTTCATAAAAATATAGACGAGATACCAATTAAAATTTTTATCAAATAAGAATGTTAATTTTGAAAAGGTAATATTCAAGTATCAATATAAAGTTTTTTTAATTGCCCGGGTGGTGGAATTGGTAGACACAAGGGACTTAAAATCCCTCGATAGTAATATCGTGCCGGTTCAAGTCCGGCCCCGGGTACCAAAGTTTTTATAAAATAACAAAGTTCTAGTTTTATAAATAAATTGGCTAAAAAGCATATGACAATTAAAATTACACTTTTAAGTACTTAATACTTTGACAAAAAAAACAAAAATAACAATTGTTGGTTCTGGCTATGTAGGAATGTCTCTTTCTGTACTTTTATCTCAAAAAAATGATGTAATCATTTTAGATATAGATAAAGAAAAAATTGAAAAGATTAACAACAAGCAATCCACAGTTGTTGATAAAGAAATAGAATTATTTTTTTCAGAAAAATCACTTTCCTTGATTGCTACATCCGATAAAAAGATCGCATATAAAGAAGCAGATTTCATTGTCGTGGCAACACCTACAGATTATGACTCAAGCAAAAATTTTTTTGATACAAGTTCAGTTGATAAAGTTGTTGAAGATATCCAAAAGCATAATTCTGATGCGATGATAATAATTAAATCAACAATACCTGTTGGTCATACAAAAATGCTTCAGGAAAAATTTAGTACAAAGCAAATTATTTTTTCACCTGAATTTTTAAGAGAGGGACAAGCACTTAGAGATAATCTTTATCCTTCAAGAATAATAATTGGAAGTAATTGTGAAAAGGCTTCAGAATTTGTTAATTTATTAAAAAAGGGGGCCAAAAAAAAGGACATCGAAGTCTTATTTATAGGCTCCTCCGAAGCTGAAGCAGTAAAGTTGTTTTCAAATACTTATCTAGCTATGCGTGTTTCCTTCTTTAATGAATTAGATTCTTACTCTTTGATACGTGATCTTGACACTAAAAGTATAATTGAAGGTGTATGCTTAGACGATAGAATAGGGCATGGCTATAACAACCCTTCCTTTGGTTATGGTGGATACTGTCTTCCAAAAGATACCAAGCAGCTTCTGGCTAATTATGAACAGATACCTCAGACACTTATTAAAGCAATTGTGTCTTCAAATGTTACCCGTAAAGATTTTATTGCGGATGAAATCTTAAAGAAAAATCCCAAAGTTGTGGGATTTTATCGTCTTGTTATGAAAGAAGGAAGCGACAATTTAAGGACATCAGCAATTCAAGGCATTATGAAACGAATAAAAGCTAAAGGAATTAAAGTAGTAATATACGAGCCATTAATTAATGAAAAATACTTTTATAATTCTGATGTCTTAAAGTCTTTAAAAGAATTTAAGAAAAGCTCAAACCTAATATTGTCTAACCGAATGACAGATGAATTGAATGATGTCTCACATAAAGTATTCACTCGAGACTTGTTTGGCAGAGACTAAATGAAAATTTTACTTACAGGTTCGGCAGGATTTATTGGATTTCATTTAACAACAGCATTGTTGAATCGAGGAGATCAAGTAATTGGTATAGATAATCTAAATGATTATTATGACCCTTCATTAAAACAAAGAAGACTTGATGAAATTTCAAAAAATCTTAATGTTTCAAACTTTGAATTTATTAAATTAGATATTGCAAATAGAATTCTTATGGAAGAGTTATTTGCCACTCATAATTTTGATACTGTTGTAAACCTAGCGGCTCAGGCAGGCGTGCGTTACTCAATGGAAAATCCCCATGCATATATAGATTCCAACATAATAGGCTTTATAAATATTCTCGAGGGCTGCAGACACTCTAGGGTAAAGCATTTGGTTTATGGCAGCTCAAGTTCCGTTTATGGAATGAATACCAAACAACCATTTTCTGTAAATGATCGTGTTGAAAGTCCTATTTCTCTTTATGCAGCGACTAAAAAGTCAAATGAATTAATGGCACACACTTATAGTCATCTTTATAGCATCCCTACCACGGGACTAAGATTTTTTACTGTTTATGGACCTTACGGCAGACCAGATATGGCTTATTATAAGTTTACAAAAGCAATCTTAAATAATGAAAGCATTGATGTTTATAACAACGGTGAAATGAAGCGCGACTTTACTTACATTGATGATATTGTAGAAGGAGTCATCCGAGTAATAGATACAATACCAACACCCCAATTCAATTATGATAGCTCTTTGAAGACACCTTACAAATTATATAATATTGGAAATAATAACTCGGTAACACTTTTTGACTTTATTGCTGCGATTGAAAAATCTTGTAACAAAAAAGCAAAGAAAAATTTTTTACCTATGCAGCCGGGAGATGTTAAAGATACTTATGCAGATATTGACGATTTAGAAAAAGATTTTGGATTTAAACCTACAACTACTATTTCTACTGGTATGGATAAATTTGTTGATTGGTATTTAAAAACATGAGGAAAATTTAGTGAAAAAAGCCTTTATATCCGGCGTAACAGGACAAGATGGGTCCTACTTGGCAGAATTCTTGCTTAATAAAGGTTATGAAGTTCATTCAATTCTAAGAAGATCAAGTGTATTCACTACAGATAGAATTGATAAAATTTTTGAGGATAAAAACTTTTTTACTTACCACGGAGATTTAGTTGATTCTAGCAACTTAGGATCACTTATTAATAAAATACAGCCGGATGAAATTTATAACCTTGGCGCACAATCACATGTCGCAGTGTCATTTGAAGTCCCAGAATACACCGCAGAAGTAGATGCTTTAGGAACAATAAGGTTATTAAATTTAGTTAAAGAATCAAAAAAAAATATAAAGTTTTACCAAGCATCTACATCTGAATTATTTGGCGGTATTCCCGACACCGCGCCTCAAAACGAAAGCACACCCTTTTATCCTAAGTCTCCTTATGGCGCAGCTAAATTGTATGCATACTGGATAACAAAAAATTATAGAGAATCATATGATGTTCATGCATCTAATGGAATACTTTTCAATCATGAATCCCCAAGAAGAGGGGAAACATTTGTTTCTAAAAAGATAACTAAAGCTGTAGCAAATATATCTAATGGGAAACAAGAAATACTTCAGCTAGGAAATTTAGATGCCAAGAGAGATTGGGGCTATGCGAAAGAATATGTCGAATCCATGTGGTTAATGCTCCAACAAGATCAACCAGATGACTATGTTATAGCTACGGGAATTACAAAGACCGTAAGAGAATTTGTCGAGTTGGCATTTAAATGTGTGAATATAGAGATTAATTGGCAGGGAAGTGGAATAAACGAAAAGGGGTTATGTTCAAATACTGGTAAAGAATTGGTTATTATAAATCCTCGTTACTTCAGACCTTCTGAAGTGGAATTTCTTAAAGGAGATGCTTCACGCGCAAAGGATAAACTTGGGTGGAAGCCCAAAACATCTTTTGAAGAATTAGTTAAGATAATGGTTGAGTATGATTTAAGGTTTGATAATTATGGATTTGATTAAAAAAATCTCTTCATCTAAAGAATTGCCTGAAGTTAAAATTCTAGAATTTGATGTTTTTTTTGATTTTAGGGGAACAATCTGGACTTCTTTCAATACTGACTTATTTCAAGAGATTTTGCCAAATAATGTCTCTTTTAAGCATGATAAATTTAATACAAATAAAAAAAGCGTGCTAAGAGGAATTCATGGAGATAATAAAACTTGGAAACTCGTATCATGTCCATTTGGACACGTGGAACAAGCAATTGTAGACTTGAGAAAGAATTCTATAACCTTCAAAAGATGGATCAAATTTGAGCTAAATGAAAAAAATAAAATAGCCATTCTAATACCTCCTGGGTTCGGAAATGCTTTTTGTACCTTGAGTGATGAAGCACTTTATCATTACAAGTTGGCTTACGAAGGTGATTATAATGATTCAGATAATCAATTTACCTTTGCATGGAATGATAAATCTATAGGGATTAATTGGAAAATTAATAATCCAATTATAAGTGAAAGAGATATGATGAAGGCAAATAATGCAAACGATTAAAAAAAACGGAAAAATAAATGTAATAATTTACAGGGATGAAGATTGGGAAGAAGGACTTAATTTTATAACTCCAGATAACTTATTTATTCAAGTAGGCTCATGGTGGTATAAAAAAGGTAAGGTTTTGGATAAACACATTCACAATGAATTTGACAGAGTAGCAAATAGAACTCAAGAATGCGTTTATGTTAGAAAAGGATCAATGAAAGTTAAACTTTATACTGAAGACTTTGAAGAATTCGACTCTTTTATTTTGTATGCCGGAGACTTGGCTGTTTTCGCTTGCGGTGGTCATGGCTACGAAATACTAGAGGATAATACTCAAATTATTGAATCTAAAAATGGTCCTTTTACTGGTGTAGAAAAAGATAAAATAAAATTTTAGTTATGGAAAATATTTTTTTTGATAGAAAAGATTTACTTAGTTGCGGCGAAAACGTAATCATTGGGAAAACAGTCAGAATAAGAAATCCTGAGAGAGTTTCAATTGGAGACAACACAATTATTGATGATTTTACTTATATTTCAGGTTCTTTAGAGTTAGGAGAGTTCACTCATATTGGTGCAGGAGTTTCAATTCAAGGTTCTAAAAAAAAAATTTCTATTGGTGATTTTGTTGGAATTTCATCTGGAGTAAGAATATATGCAGGATCGTCAAATTATGTTGAAGCTGGTCTAGATTTGCCTACGATACCCCAAGAACATAATTGGAATGGCATTTATGAGAATTGCTTAATTAGTGATTTTTGTGTGATTGGAGCTAATAGCGTAATTTTGCCTGGATGCAAAATTCCTATGGGTATGACTGTCGCAGCAAATTTAGTAATTAGAAAGAAGCTAGACTTATCGGCATGGCAAGTTTTACTCGACTCAGATGGCAGAATGATGCCTAGAAAAAAAATTAAAGAACTTAAGAAAAGAGTTTCTTCTCTTACTTCTAAAAAATATTTTTAAGATTTCGTGCAAGAATTTATTCCTCAAATGGAACCTTGGTTTGGTTCAGAAGAAAAAGAAGCATTAAATGAGTATATGAATGGAGGGGGATGGGTTACAGAATTTGAGAAAACTTTTGAATTTCAGGACCTCATTAAAAATTTCACAGGTGCCAAACACTGTTTTGTCGTAAATAATGGTACTGTAAGCCTTTCGTTAATGGCAATGGCTGCTGGAATAAAATCTGGAGATGAAGTTTTAGTCCCAAATTACACAATGGTAGCAACACCCAACTCTTTAAGGATGTTTGGTGCAGAACCCAAATTTACAGACGTTGATCCTAAAACACTATGCATATCTCTCAACGAGATAAAAAAAAATGTTTCAACAAAAACTAAAGCGGTTTTTTTAATGAATGCAAATGGTCGGTATCCCAAAGATATAAATGAGATTATTTCTTTTTGCAAAAAAAATAATTTAATCCTTTTTGAAGATAGTGCACAAGCCTTAGGTTCTTTTTATAAAGATGGATTGCATCAAGGAAGAAAAGGCATAGCAGGAAGTTTTTCTTTCTCTGCGCCAAAAATTATCTCGACCGGTCAGGGCGGTGCAATTATCACAGATGATGATGAAATAGCGCATAATATTTCAAGACTTAAAGATTTTGGACGATCTAAGGGGGGAAATGATGTACATGAAATAATTGGTTTTAATTTTAAATTTACAGACATTCAAGCAGTCATTGGTATTTCGCAAATGGGCAAATTAGATTGGCGTATAGAAAGAATGAAGGATATTTACTCAAGATATAAAGAAAATCTTTCAAAAAATAAAAATATAGTATTTTTTGATCAAGATCTCAATAATACTACTCCTTGGTTTATTGATGTTAAAGTTAAAAAAAGAAATAAGTTAATGGATTTTTTAAAACAAAATAAAATAGGCTCACGGGTAATGTATCCGCCTTTAAATAAGCAAAAAGCATATAATTTGCCTGGTGAACATAAAGTTTCTAACGAAATTGGGGAAAAGGGTTTGTGGCTTCCATCTTCTTCTAAACTTTCAAATAATCAGATAGATTATGTTTGTGAAAAGATTAACAAATTTTATTTAAACTAATATTTTATGCAAAATAATGAAGTAGCGATTGT
>MDTG01330213.1_pt1 | contig 11871 bp, 12 predicted proteins | sample 811421 | NCBI WGS metagenome assembly MDTG01 (sample SAMN05326645, study PRJNA326480) | marine metagenome | isolation source: seawater | place: Pacific Ocean: South East | collected 2011 | reverse complement strand
GTAGATGCTTGTAAAAAAGCTAATTGTCTTGAGTTTATTAACAGACTTCCTCATGGTTTCAATGAGGTTGTTGGTGAGAATGGGACAAGACTTTCAGGAGGACAAAAACAAAGAATAGCAATAGCGAGAGCATTTATTAGAAATTCACCATTTCTTTTACTTGATGAGGCAACATCATCTCTAGATTCAAAATCTGAAAAAAAGATTCAAAATTCATTTGATAATTTATTATCCAATAAGACGGCTTTAATAATCGCCCACAGATTATCAACAGTAATTGACGCTGACAAAATAGTTATAATAAACAATGGAGAAATAGTAGATATTGGAAAACATTCAAGTTTAATAAGAAATTCTAAAATTTATAAGAATCTTCACGAATTACAATTTAAAAGACAAAATGATAAAAAAAATATTTAAAAAAAAATTAGTTCAGTTATTTTTAGGTTGGTTGATTTCAGTATACATTAAAATATGTTTTCACTCCTCTATTTGGATAACTAAAAACACAAATTCAGTAAATAACGAAATAATTAAAAAAAAAAGTGTAATAGTATGTTTTTGGCATAATCGACTTCTCATGGCACCTTTTTGTTGGAAATGGCAAGAGGATTTTAAGATGCTTATTTCAGGCCATGCTGATGGAAGAATAATCTCTTATGCAGTAAGTCATATGGGTATTGAAACTATTACAGGTTCATCTCGTAAACAAAATATTTCCTCACTTAAGGAAATATTAAGCTTGATAAAAAATAATTATATTTTAGGAATCACACCTGACGGACCAAAAGGGCCACCTGAAGAAGTTAAAGAAGGTTTAATGTCATTGTTAAAAAAAACTAAAGTAACTATTTTACCTCTAGCATATTCAGCAAAGTATAAAGTCAAATTAAATACATGGGATAATTTTTTTTTTGTTTTTCCACTAAATAAATTTGTTGTGGTCTGGGGTAATCCTTTTCAATTTGATCAAAGAAAGACATCAAAAGAAAATAAAGTTGTTTTAGAAAATGAAATTAAAAGGGTTTCTAAACTCTCAGATAACTTATCAAAATAATATGTTTATCAAACTTTATAGAATCACATCGGATATTTTTTTAATCCCGATTTTATTTTTTTTTTCTATAAGACTTATTTTTGGGAAAGAGAAAATTAGTAGTGTTCTTGAAAAATTTGCACTTACTCTTAAACCTCGACCATCAGGTAATCTTATTTGGATTAATGGTGTTAGTATTGGTGAAGCAAAAACTGCAGTCACTGTTGCTGATGTGATAAAAAAATCAAAACCACAATCAACAATACTTATAAGCACTTCCACAATTACCTCTTATAATTTAATTTCCAAGATGAATAAAAATTTTATTATTGTCTACGCACCTTTGGATATAAATTTTATAGTCAAAAGATTTTTAAAACACTGGAAACCTAAATCTACAATTTTTATTGAATCAGAAATCTGGCCAAACATTTTTTATAATTTAAAAAAACAATCAGTAGAATTAAGAATTTTTAATGCAAGGATGTCAAATAGATCTTTTCTCAACTGGAAAAAATTTTATTTCATTTCTAAAGATATTTTTAAATTCATTGATGAATGTTTTGTTCAAGATCAGGAATCAATGGGAAGATTTAAAAAATTAGGCGTAAAAAAAATAAAAAAAATTAGTAATCTTAAGTTTCTCTCTGAACCTCTAAAAGTTGATAAAAATAATTATAAATCACTAAAAAAACAGCTAAAAAAAATGGAAATAATAACTTTATTTAGTTCTCATAATAGAGAAGAAAAATTATTATTAAAATGCCATAAAATCTTGTCAAAAAAAAATAAAAATATTTTCTTTGTTATAATACCTAGGCATATAAATAGGGTTAATAAAATAATTCAAGAATTTCGAGAAGAAAAAGTGCTATATAAATTAAGGACTTCAAAAAATTTAAAAATAACAAACGAAAAATTTTTAATAGTTAATACTTTTGGTGAACTAGGATTATTTTTTAAGCTTTCCTCAATCGCGTTAATTGGTGGTTCTTTTTATAACTATGGTGGACACAACCCCATAGAAACAAAAGGATTTGAATGTTCTCTTGTTTTTGGTTCGTATATGCAAAACTTTGATGATATCAAAGATATTATCCTGCGGAATAAAGCTGGATTTCAAGTTAATGATTTAACTCAACTTGAGAAAACGATTAGTAAGCTAATTGAAAATAAAAAGCTAAGCTCACAAACTCATAAAAACTTTAAAAACCTCTGCAGCAGAAAATCAAAAGAAACTAAGATTATGTTAAGAAAACTATTAAAATGATTGAAAATGTCTGGAAGAATAAAAATTTATTTGTTTATATCCTTAAACCTCTGTCGCATTTGTATTATTTAATTTATAAGGTTTACAAAATTTATCGTTCTGAAAAGTATATAGGAATACCTGTGATATGTATTGGTAATGTAACAGTTGGGGGTGCAGGAAAAACTCCAACAGTCATTGAAATTCGAAAACTCCTAGAAAAACATGTTAAAAATATTTTTGTGCTCACTAGAGGATACAAAGGGAAAAAAAATGGTCCACTAATTGTAGATAAAAATTCTACTTTTGATGAGGTCGGTGACGAAAGTTTGATTCATTCAGAATTTGGACTAACATGCGTTGCAAAAAATAAAGTCCAGGGAGCAAAATATTGCGAACAACAAGGAAGTGAATTAATTATTATGGATGATGGGCTGCAAAGTATTGATGTTTTTAAAGATTTTAGAATTTTAGTTATCGATGAAAATTATGGATTTGGTAATGGCAACCTTTTCCCATCAGGTCCCCTGCGAGAGCCAATTGATAACTGTATAAATAGAAGTAATATTGTTCTGATTTTGCGTTCTAAAAATAAACTTATAAATTTTAAAAAAATAATTCCCAAAGAAAAAATTTTTTTTGGTCAAAAAATTATAAAAATTAATCAATTAAAGAAAAAAAAATTATTTGCTTTTTCTGCTCTTGGAAATAATCAAAATTTTTATAATTCTTTAAAAGAAAATAATTTAAAAGTTGAAAAATTTGAAAGTTTTCCGGATCACTATAATTTTAAAAAAAGAGATATTTTTAAAATAATCCAAGAATCTGACAAAAATAATTTAACTATAGTTTGTACAAAAAAGGATCATGTAAAGATACCTAAAGAGTTTAAAAAAAAAAATAATACCAATTCAGCTAACACTTAAAATTGAAAATGTTGAATTATTCAAAAAAACAATTATCAGTTCTATTAAAGTTTAGTCTAACTCGTAATCTATTAAAACAAGAGGATCAATAGAAGTAGTTTGTAAATAAACACCCCAATGTAAATGAGGTCCTGTTGCTCTTCCAGTCATTCCGATAGTTCCTAATAAATCTCCTTTCATAATACTTTCACCTTCATTAACAAAAATATCTTTTAAATGGGCAAAAATCGAAATCAAACCAACTCCATGGTCAATTATTACTGTGTTGCCAGTAAAAAACATATTCTTGGAAACAAGCTTAACTTTTCCAGACGATGGGGCAATAATATGCGTTCCTTGTTTTGCTGCAATATCTATTCCTGCGTGAGGTTTTCTGGGTTTTGAATTCAATATTCTTTGACTACCATAAACTCCCGACAATCTTCCTTGTGATGGAAGAATAAACCTCTTAGAAAATAATTTTTGGGTAATATTTATTCTTTTTGCATCTTCTATCTTTTTTTTATCTGAGAGTATTCGCTTTATTTCTTTTTTGGATGGCTCTACTTTATTTCGTGGAAGCCCTTTGATTCTTTCAATCTTGTATTCTTTATCTAAAACTTTAAAGATTCTAGTTAAATCATTAATTTCTATCTTTACATTTTCCTTATACTTTCTCCCAAAAGCAAATATAAATCTTCCATCTTTATATAAATCAATTTTTTTTCCATCGATCTTTATATCATCCGTATTTGATATTTGAGCAGTTATTACTCCTCCTTCACAAAAACAGCCGTATATTTTGGGGAAAACATTGGCATTAGCAACTGGAAAAAAAAAAATTAAACAAATTAATACAAATAACATTATTTTTTTCTAGCAATTATTTTATTATTAAAGAACTCTATTTCAAAATCGATATCAGTACTAATTTCTAAATCATTTTTTACAACTTTGTTTTTTTGCCTAACGACTGCAAAACCTCTTTTTAATGTTTGCTTGTAAGATAATAAAGATAATTGTTTTTCTGAAAAAGATATTTTATCAAAGGAGTCTTTCAAATTTTGATATGCAATTTTTTTTATAATCCCAAAATCATTAATTATTTGATTTGAATATAGATAAATATAATTTTCAAAAACTTTTGGAGTAAATTTTTTTAGTAATTCAAATAATATTATTTTCACACTTTGTAATTTTTCACTTAATAAACTTGAAAGTTTTTGATCAAAAAAATCCAAGTTTTGAAAACAATTATTAATTTTTTCATTTAAGTCGGGTATTCTGGATATCACTAATTTGAGATTCAAAGATTTTTTATCAAAATTACTTATAAAACTTTTATTAAGTGAAATAGACCAGTCATTTAACCTTAATATGATTTCTTTCCTATCCGGAACAGCTAGCTCAGCTGCAGTCGAAGGAGTTGGCGCTCTTAGATCAGAAACTAAATCACATAACGTGAAGTCAGTCTCATGTCCAACAGCTGAAATAACTGGAATTCGAGATTCACTAATTTTTCTTATTAAAAGTTCCTCATTAAATGGCATCAAATCTTCCAAACTCCCGCCACCTCTGGCAATAATAATGATATCAACACAATTAACTTTTTCTTCTATTTTGTTAAAATAATCTAATCCCTCAATTACATCGTGCATACATTTTTTACCTTGAACATTTGCAGGAAATAATTTTAGATTTATTGGAAACCTATCAGATATTCGATGAATAATATCTTTTAAGACTGCTCCAGATTGAGAAGTAATAACGCCTATTGAATTTGGAAATTTAGGTAATGGTTTTTTTTTTTCAACATCAAAAAAACCAAGGCTTGATAATTTCTTTTTTCTATCGTCCAAAATTTTTAATAATGAGCCTTCTCCTTCCAATTCAATATTTTGAACAATTATTTGATACTTTGATTGTTTTTCATAAGTTGTCACTCTACCGCTAACCAGAACTTTAAAACCATTATCAATATTAAATTTTAGTCTTGGCACAATTGATCTCCAAGCAATTACTGAAATAATACTTTCTTCATCTTTTAAAGAAAAATAAATGTGCCCTGATGAATGTTTATTGACTTGGCATATTTCACCAGAAATTTTTATGACTTGATAACTATTTTCTATTAAATTTTTGATTGAATTGTTAAGTTGAGTTACAGTAAATTGTGCAATATTAGACAGTTTATCCATAATATAAATGTATTTTAAAAAATAAGAAAAGGAAATAATTTCTTGAATATTTTAATAATAGGAAATGGTGCTAGAGAACATTCAATATGTTGGGCAATAAAAAAATCAAAAAAATGTAAAAAACTTTTTTGTATTCCTGGAAATGCTGGAATAAAAGAAATTGCAATTTGTGAAAAAATTGACTTAAGCAAGAAAATGGAGTTATTAGAATTTTGCACTCAAAATAATATAAATTTAGTCATAATTGGACCAGAACAATATTTAGAAGACGGACTAAGTGATTATTTAACTTCGAAAAATATTAAAGTATTTGGACCCTCCAAGAAAGCTTCAAAGTTAGAAACTTCAAAATCCTTTGCTAAAAGATTTTTATCAAGAAACAAAATAAAGACAGCAAAATATAAAGAATTTAAATCATATGAGTCAGCTAAAAAATTTTTATCAACAATTACCTTTCCCATTGTTTTAAAAGCAGATGGGCTCGCATCAGGTAAAGGGGTAATAATTTGTGATACAAAAAAAGAGGCTATTATAGGAATTAAAATATTAATGAAAACAAAGAAGTTTGGTGAGGCAGGAAAAAAGATAATTATAGAAGAATTCTTAAAAGGATTCGAATTAAGTTATTTTGCTTTTTTTGACAAGAATAGTTTCACAAGACTTGGGTATGCTTTAGATCACAAGAAAGCGTTTGATAACGATCAAGGTCCAAATACTGGTGGAATGGGTTGTTTTTTACCTTCCAAAAAAGTAACTAATGAAATAGAAAAGCAAATTTATAATAAAATACTGCTTCCCACCGCTGATGGTCTTCGAAAAGAAAAATTAATATATAGAGGAATATTATTTTTTGGTCTAATGATTACTGATAATGGTCCATATGTTATTGAATATAATGTCAGGTTTGGCGATCCTGAATGTCAAGTATTGTTAAGAAATCTAAAAACAGATTTATTAGATATAATAGAATCAAATGTTAACGATCATCTTTCCAGTTTGAAAATTAAAAATTATAATGAATCAATTGTTTGTGTTGTTTTAGCTTCGAAAGGTTATCCTGGTAAATTTAAAAAAGATCAATTAATTGAGAATATTTCGAAAGCACAAAAAATAAAAGGAATAGAAATTTTCCACGCAGGCACCTCTTTAAAAAATGGGAAAGTATTTTCATCTGGAGGACGAGTACTATCAATTACGTCTAAAGCTAAAACAATAAAAGTAGCTAGAAAAAATGCATATAAGGCTTTAGATAGTATTTCATGGCCTGGAGGGTTTTATAGAAAAGACATTGGTGTGAAGAATACTTGATCACCTTTTTTTTTTGAAAAATTCTTTGACTAAATTTGAGCAATATTCCTCCTCAAAACCTCCAATAAATTCTAAATCTTTATTTTTAGAAAAATAATTGCTTAGCTTAGATTTGTGAATAGCTAAACCCTCTGAATGTGCACCAAAATATATTTTCTTTATCCCAGTATTTACTATTGCGGCAATACACATTTGACAAGGCTCTAATGTGATATAAATAGAATAGTTAAATAACTTTGTTGTCTTTAATTTTTTACAAGCTTTTCTTATTGCAATTATTTCTGCATGACCTAAAGGGTCATGATTTTTAATTGTTGAGTTAGACGCGAAACTAACTAACTTATTATTTTGATCTGCTATAACACAACCCACAGGAATTTCATTTTTTTTCATCGCATCTTCTGCTAAGGTAATAGCAAGTTGTATATGTTCTTTAATCATTATTTCACTTAAACAATCAAACCTTTATTACAGACACTAACTCACCATCAGAAACTTTTTTTAGTTTTTTAAGGTCAAATTTAGTATTTCCCCAAACATTACATTTTTCCATAAGTCTAATTTCTTGTCCTACAGAAATAGGAGTTTTACCAAAACCAATTGCAATGATTTTGCCATCTGGCCAATAAACAATTTCACCAAAATCTATGACATCTTTGGCTTTGACGTCGAGATCAACTTCAACATTTGTTTTAAAATATATTTCCTCTCCCCAAGTATTTACATTAGAAGAAATTGGGAGATTATCCCAAATTAAACTAGCGGTCTTAGAAGAATTTAATTCAACTATAATTTCAAAGTTTTTTATTCTAATGATAGATCTTTTTTGCATATAATATAGTAGCATTTAAATAAGATATTTAAAGAAAATGACTAAACCAATAATTGGCATCACGCTTGATGAGGAAGAAAAACAAACTTACTCGAAATATCCATGGTACGCAGTAAGAAAAAACTACTCTGAATCAATTGAAAAAGCTGGAGGTATTTGTATATTCCTCCCAAATAATTTTAAAGAGGTAAATCAATACCTAAAAATTATAAATGGATTATTAGTTACTGGCGGAGATTTTGATATAGATCCCAAGCATTATGGCGAAGAGAAAAAAAGCAAAACTATTTCAGTAAAAAAAAATAGAACAGATTTTGAAATGCTAATTACATTAAAGGCAATAAAAAATAATATTCCTGTGTTGGGAATTTGTGGTGGGCAACAGTTAATTAATGTTGCTCTTGGCGGCACACTAATTCAACACATACCAGACGTCGTAAACTCACAGATCAAACATGAACAGACTAATCCTCGCAACGAACCTAGTCATACAGTCAATATTAAAAGTGGAACAAAATTATTTAATATTGTGAAAAATGAAAAAATGTTTGTAAATTCAGCTCATCACCAAGCAGTAAATATTCTCGGCAAAAATTTAATTGCATCAGCATTCTCTGATGATGGTTTGATTGAGGGTATAGAGTCAATAGACGATATATTTTGTATCGGAGTTCAATGGCATCCAGAATTTTTAATAGATAAAAAAGATATCGAAATATTTAAATCTTTCATTCAATCAGCAAAAAATGGAAATAAAAAATAAATTAATAAGAATTTCAAAAATTATTTCACATGCAGGAATCTGCTCTAGAAAAGAAGCAGAGGAATTGATTATCAATGGTAAAGTAAAGATAAATAACAAAGTTTATACAGATTATTTTATGGCAAATGATCTTATCTCCTCAATAAAAGTAAATAATAAGCTCATTTCTAGAGAAACAACCAGAGTATGGATATTTAATAAACCAATGGGATTTGTTTCGTCCAACAAAGAGCAATTTTCTCAAAAAAGTCTTTTTAGACTTATACCAAATAATTATCCACGAATGGTATCTGTTGGTAGGCTTGATATCAACTCTGATGGACTAATGATAATGACTAATAATCCATCTCTAGCTAATTTTTTCGAAAATCCTTCAAATAAAATTGAAAGAAAATATCTTGTTAAAGTTTTTGGAAATATTCAGAATGATCTTCTTGATAAATTTCATAAGTCTATAATTGTAGATGGTATTCTCTACAAAAACGTTAAAATTAAAAAAATAACAAAGAAAAATAATAATAATATTTTAGAGTTCAGGTTAACTGAAGGAAAAAATAGAGAAATCAGAAAAATCTTAAATTATTTTCAGCTTAGGGTCAAAAAATTAACAAGATTGAGTTATGGACCTTTTCAGCTCAATAAGCTTGAAAAGGGAAATATTATTGAAATTAATCATTCTAGTTTGATCAATATTTTTAAGTCATTAAAATTTAAAGATGAAAATAGTCTCTGGTAAGTTTAAAGGAAGGATCTTGTTTAGACCAGAAGATGACTCTATACGACCAACTTCTAACAGAGCCAGAGAAATGATTTTTAATACACTCAATTCATTTTTTTTAAAAGATAATAAAAGCTTATCTAATTTAAAAGTTCTTGACTGCTTTTGCGGCACAGGTGCACTTGGAATCGAAGCTATATCGCAAGGTGCCAATGATGTAATATTTATCGATAACTCTAGAAAAGCAATTGAGATTTGTAAAAGAAACTGTAAAGAACTTAAAATTGAAGAATCGGCTAAAATAATTCAATCTGATTTTATTAAAGAGAAAAGACAATATTTGATAGATATTTTTTTGTGTGATCCACCTTATAATAAATATCCTATTGAAATTTTACTCAACAGGCTAAAAACAATTGTTAGAGTTGGTACTTACGGTGTTATCGAACTACCAAAAAGTTTGAATACAATAGAGTTTCACGATTTTCATTTACTGAAAAAAAAATATGTATCAAACTCTCAATTTTGTTTTGTAAAGAAAATATGAAATTATTTTCTACCAAATAATTTTTCAATTTCATTCAGGTTTAATTCAATGTATGTAGGTCTACCATGATTACATTGGCCAGAAAATTTTGTGTTTTCCATTTTTCTAAGTAGTTCATTCATTTCATCAACTTGAAGTTTTCTCCCTGATCTAATTGAACCATGACAAGCAATTGTAGAACAAATTTTATTGATCTCTGCCTCAATAGTATTAAAATCTTCTTCCATAACTTTTTCACTAATAATAGCCTCAATTAATTTCTTAACATTACAATTTGAGATAATTATTGGAATTTCTCGTACAATAATCGATTTAGAACCAAAAACTTCAATCTTCAAACCATACTTTTCAAGCATTGCAAGTTTTTCGGATAAACTTTCAATAACTAAGTTATCAACATCAATTACAACAGGAATCAATAAAATTTGAGTTTTGATTTTATTACCATAAAAATCTTGTTTTAATTTTTCATAGACAATCCTCTCATGTGCGGCATGTTGATCAACAATAATTATACCTTTTTCTGTTTCGGATATTATAAAGTTTTCATGAAATTGACTCTTTGCAAAGCCAAGTGGATGAGTTTCGGTGTCATTTTTCTTTATTTCTTCTTCATATAGTTCATCGTCAAAATTCAGAGACTTCTCCTTCAAAACTAAATTTTGCTGAAAGTCGTTTTTGGGTTTAATCTTTTCAATTATCTTCCTTGAGTTTAATGTACTTGCTTTATGAGTAATTTTCTCTAATGTGGTCCTAATTGAGCTAATTAAAAAAGATTTTAAAAAAACAATATCTTTAAACCTTACTTCATTTTTCATTGGATGAACATTAACATCCACCCAATCTAGAGGGCATCGAATATCTAAGACTAACTGGGGAAACTTATCATGAAACATTAAATCTCTATAAGCAACTCTAAATATTGTTGTTAATGATTTGTCATTAATTATTCTTCCATTAACATAAACAAATTGATTATTTGAGTTTGAATAATTAAAAGTAGGAATACCTAAAAAACCTCCTACAAAAAGATCATCTTTTTTCTCATTAATTTTTATTGAATTTTCTATAAATTCTTTTCCTAGAACCTCTCTAACTCTCTCTTTAGGTATTTCTCTAGATTGGCAATCTATTTTAGGTACTTTTATTTGTAATATTTTTTTTTCATCAATAAAAAGATTAAACTCAATATCAAAATTAATTATCGCAAATTTCTGTATCAATCGCTTGATTAATTGTGATTCATAGTTTTCTGTTTTTAAAAATTTTAACCTGACTGGTGTTGAACAAAAAAGATTTTTAACTGTTACGTAAGTTCCATTTTTTTGGCTTACAGGTTTTATGTGTTTCAAACTTCCTGAGGAAAAAGAAATTTCATATCCAACTGACTGGTTTTGTTGTTTTGATTTTAAAGTAAAATCTGAGACTGAAACAATAGATGAAAGTGCTTCACCTCTAAACCCCATCGTTTTTATTTTATAAAAATCTAATCCGTTTATTTTAGAGGTTGCATGTCTTGATACAGCTTTTTCTAAATCGTCTTTATTTATTCCATAACCATCATCAGATACTGTTATTTCTTTTTTTCCACCATTCTTTATAAAGATATTTATTTTTTTTGAATTAGCGTCAATACTATTTTCCACTAACTCTTTAACTGCAGACGCAGGTCTTTCAAGAACTTCTCCAGCTGCAATCTTATTGATTAGACTATCAGGAAGAATCTTGATTCTATTCATTTTTTTCAAGATATTTTTTTGCAAGGTTTTTACCCTCCTCTACTGCTGGCTGGTCAAAAGGGTCAATTTCTAGTAATAAACAAGCAAATATTGTTTCTAACAATAGAAACATCATTAAACTTCCTATTGAACTTTCGTCAAAATCTTTCAACATTATAACCCTTATTGGTAATCCTTTGTTTTTTAAAGTTTGGATTGTAGCTCTCATCTCAACTTCCATCAATTTTTCCAATGATTTTTTATTCATTACAAATTCATTTTTTTGATCATGATCGCATATTATTTTATCTGAGGATTTATCTAAAATTTTACCAATTACTGTAAAAAATTTATCTTTAGGACCATCTAGAAAAAGTTGAAGTTGGCTATGTTGATCTGTTGTTCCAACAGCATTAATCGGTGTTATTCCTTTTCCTTCCTTTCCAATACTCTCTGCCCATAATTGTCTAAACCATAATGACAAATTATTCAAAGAGTCAGAATATGGCATCATAACTGTCATATTTACTCCTTTTTTATTTAATTTTATTAGGCTAGAAGTTCCTATAAAAAGCTCATCAAAAAATTTTTCTGTCT
>MDTG01259445.1_pt1 | contig 11871 bp, 13 predicted proteins | sample 811421 | NCBI WGS metagenome assembly MDTG01 (sample SAMN05326645, study PRJNA326480) | marine metagenome | isolation source: seawater | place: Pacific Ocean: South East | collected 2011 | reverse complement strand
TTGCCGCGGGATTCGATACAGGCAACCTTCAGCCCGAGTTGTCCTGCGCGGATCGCGCAATTGTAGCCGCCGGGGCCGCCACCGATGATGACGACGTCATAGGTCTCTGCCATGGGAAATTCTGCCTTGCGAAGGAGCCTGAGGATTCGAGCGCCAACCTAGGCATTTACGCCCTGAAATCAATGCGCCCTTGGTAGGGAGCGCAGCTTCAGCTGCGTGGCAGGATAAATAGCAGGCCCGTCAGCACAACAAGGATGCCCGAAAACACGGCTTCATCCATCCAGAGCACGGAATTGGCGCCGGACAGCGCCATCGTAGCCGCCAGCAGGACGAAAATGCCAACGCCCACCAGGCTGAGCAGGGCGCCGAACCGCGCGCCAAAGCCTGCCAGCAAACCGCCGATGACGGCGACAATCGTGCCAACGATCCGCAACAGGCTGGTGGGCGGGGAGAGAAGGGCATCAGACAGGGGGCTGCCTCGGGAAACGATGACATTCACCGTATGAATACCGCCCCAGAGCAGCCAGGCAGCCAGAACGGCCAGCGCGAAGCCGGCGAGATTACGCAATGTCATGACAAGCCTCCCTCTTGGTCATTTTGCGGGGACCATACGCCATGTCAGCGCAAAGCGAAGCAATTTCGGGGTCTGCCGGTGTCGCCGAGCTTCAGGCGAGGCCGCGGGCTTCGAGGATTTTCTGCCGCCGTGCGGCGGCCTTGCGGCCATGATGGGCAAAGCTTGCCCGCTGGCGAGCCACCGCCGCCGGGACGAAACCGGGCCGGGTTTTCGGCTGGCCGAACACGTGCTTGCGCACCACAATCGGCTCTTCCCCGTCCGCCGCCTGCTGGACGACGATGGTCTGGACCACGGGCTGCTGCACTTCTTCGGGCTGGACCTCAGCCTGTTCCACCTGCCGGGCAGGGCGGTAGCGCAGTTCCCAGACGGCGAGCAGCAACAGCACGCCAACGGCGCCGAGCCCTGCAACACCGCCTTCGGCAATGCTGGGGTCCTGCCACCAGCCGGGCTCGAAGGTGACAAGATAGAACACCGGAAAGCCGGCGCCCATGCCGCAGAGATACCAGGCCACCCCGCCGCGCCGGCGCGAAGTGACCATTGCGGCCGAACAATAGAAACAGAATGCCGCCAGCAGGTAGGGCCCGCCATTGTCGATGCCGAGCTGGCGCCAGTTCACAGTAGCTAGGCCATCGGCCAGCCGGTCATGGGCAAGCCAGGTGACAGCCATCATGATCGACGGCCAGCGCACGGCCGTCAGCGCGCCAAAGGCAAAGGCGATCGCAAAACAGGTAATCAGGATGGCGATAAGCTGACGGAGCATGCTTAACGCCGTACCACGCGCGTGGTGACGATCCGCTGAACGGAATCGATGAAATTTGTTCAGTTCCGCCTTTTTGGGCGTTTAGTTGCCGTCACCTTCGCGCGCATCGAACATGAGCGTCGCGCAGATTTCCTGTTCATACTTGAAATCTGGCACGTACTCGCCTGACGCGGGGTCGAGTGTATAGGTAACCAGACGATCTGTGCCTTTGATCTCGCTGGTGAATTTGTAATCTACGAGGAAAGAGTCTGCGCCCGATCGGGACGGTTTGATCGTGCCTTCCAGGACGCAAGGTCTCAATTCTTCATAGGCGGCACCGGTCGTGTCATCCAGGGTCGGCACGCTGGCGCGAAATACCGGTCCGTCAGGTGTGATTTCGATGACATCTTCGCTGGCAAGCACTTGGCCCTGACCCATCCAGCCGGATTTCACCATCATTGTCGGGTAGTTCAGAAGGCCGGTGCGGAGTGAATAGTCGGGCGGCATGCCGAAACCATTGCCGTAGGCAAGCCCCAGCCAGGTTCCGATCACTTCGCCATCCTTGATGTAGTGAGCGCTGATACGACCAACATTGACGTGAGCATCGTCTTTGTTGGTCCCCTTGGAGACCAGGGCGATGTAATCGTCGAACTTGACGGCGAAGGCGGGCTCGAACGTGAACGTCTCCATCTGGCCACCGAACTCTTCCTCCGCTTTGATTTCCACGGTCGCTTTGCCGAATTCGCCATATGCGGACAAGAAAGCCTGATCGAGCTCAGAACCGGACATTACCAGTTCGAAGGGTTCGGGCCGCTCCGTTACGGCTGGTTTCTCACAGGCGGAAAAGCAGAACTCGTTGTAGAGAAGGTTATTCGTCCAGGGTAGCTGGCTGCGATTGGTCCGTCCGGCCACGCGGCGCTGGGCGGCGGCGAAGGCGTCTTCGGCCTTCTGGCCCGGCCGGCGGATCTCCTCGGCCAGCACCGGCGCATAGACGCCTTCCTTGGCCACATCGTCGAGACCGGTGGCATAGGCGATCAGCATGTCGGGGCGCGCTTCGACCCGGGAGAGGCCTTTGACACCGGCCTTGTAGCCGGAAAAGCCCGGCACATTCCGGCAGGCATCGAAGACAAGGAAGACCGCCTTGGCGCCTGTTGCGGCAAACCCGTCGCGCTGGGTCTGCATGTCGAGGCCGTAAAAGGCGAGGTCGGAGGCGGCCACCAGTTCCGCATCGATGCCAAGCAGGTAGGAATCCCCGCTCTCCGGATGTTGGGCGCCATGGCCGGTATAGTAGACGAAGGCCACCGCATCCGGCCCGGCCAAGTCGACCTTGCGGCGGAAGGCGTTCAGCGTCGCGGCGAGATCACGTTTGTTGAGGTCGTGCGCGCGGGTGACGTCGAACCCGGTCTCGATCAGCGCTGAGGCGATCGTGTCGGCTTCCTGGCTGGCGCTGGTCACGCGGGAGAGGTCGCCGGCATAGTCGGTCTGGGAAATGACAAGGCCAAGGCGGGTGTCCGCGAGTGCTGCGACCGGCAGCAAAAGCAGGCAGGCGCAGGCCAGGAAGGCCCGGCGCAGGAATGTCAGTCGGTTAGCCAAGGCGTGTCCTCCCACTCGGGAAGGAATCTAGCGGCATGGTTAAGCGGCGTCGAGAGGCCAGCTTGCGGAGGGAAGGGGTGCGGGCCGTCAGGCTTCGGCGAAGGGCACGATCCGGGTTGCCAGGAAAGTCGCCACAACCGGGACCAGCAGGCCGAGCGCTACCATCCAGGTCGGATGGGTCACCGACAGGAGCACGGCGATGGTCAGCAGCAGCACAGCGCCTGCCACGACGAGGGCCGAGCGCCGGGCGCCGTTCGAGATGCGCAAGGCGGCCCAGACGCCGACAAGCGCCCCCAGGAACCAGGACAGAACGACCATGGCTTTTGCGCCGACCGGCGCGGCCGCTACCGCGTCGCGTAGCTGTTGCGGAGACGGATTTGCCGGGAGTTCGGGTTCCGGGAACAGGTAATGGCCCACCGTCTGAACGAGGGCGACCACCAGCATGGCCAGCACGATACCTACGACGGCGCCGGTTAGTTTGCGCGTCATATTCAGCCTCCCAGCTAAACTGGCTGACTAGATGCCACGGCTGAGGCTAGCCCGCAAATGCCTTTTCTATAACAAATTCAGCGGGTGAGGCGTTGGATCCCTCGGTCAGACCGGCCTTGATCATCAGGGCTTTGGTGTCCTGGATCATTTCCATCGACCCACAGATCATGCCCCGGTCGGTTGCCGGGTCAAGCGGGCTAACACCCAGATCTTCAAAGAGTTTTCCGGATTCGATGAGGTCGGTGATCCGGCCCTGATGGTCATGCGGCTCTCGCGTGCAGGATGTGTAAAGCCGGAGCTTTCCTTCGACCATTTCCCCTACGAGAGGGTCGTTAACCAAATCGGCCACCAGATTCCGCGAATAAGTCAGTTCTGCCACTTCCCGGCACGTATGAGTGACGATGACCTCGTCATAACGCTCATAAGTTTCCGGGTCGCGCACCAGGCTGGCGAAGGGGGCAAAGCCCGTTCCGGTCGAGAACATGTAGAGCCGTTTTCCCGGCAAAAGGGCGTCCAGCACGAGCGTACCGGTTGGCTTTTTGCCCAGCAGGACCTTGTCGCCCGGCTGGATGTGGCAGAGGCGGGAGGTCAGCGGGCCATCGGGCACCTTGATGGAGTAGAACTCCAGTTCCTCGTCCCAGGCCGGAGAGGCGACCGAATAGGCGCGCAGCAGCGGCCGGCCGTCTTCCTTGGGCAGGCCGATCATCACGAACTCGCCGGAGCGGAAACGGAAGCTGCGCGGGCGGGTAATGCGGAAGCGGAACAGGCGATCGGTATAGTGCTCGACCGCCAGGACGGTTTCTTCCGTCGGCGCATTCGGATTGACTCGAGCGGCCCCAGCGGCGGCTCCGGTCGCGTCAGCGGACATGGCAGACCCCTTATCAGTAACACTCAGCGGCAAATGACTATCGCACGGCCAGATTGCAATGTGGCAGAAGAACGCTTCAGATTTCCTCAACAGTCGACCCGGTCCGGGGGAAATACGGCGCCATGAAAAAAACCCGCCGGATGGCCCGGCAGGTTCTGTATCTGGGCGTGTCGGCCGGGTCAGACCGACGGTTCGGCAGTCTCCCGGCAGACCACGGCGCGGATGTCTTCTTCGCTATGGGCTGCGCGCAGGCTGTCGCGCACCGCACTCTGGCGGAACACGCGAGACACCTGCGCCAGCGCGCGAAGGTGGTCTGCGCCGGCGGTTTTCGGCGCCAGCAACATGAAGATCAGGTCGCACGGACGCTCATCGATGGCTTCGAAATCGACGCCTTCGTCCAGACGCAACAGGCCGCCAACCGGCTTTTCAAGCCCGTCGATCCGTGCGTGCGGGATGGCCACGCCTTCGCCGACACCGGTCGAGCCGAGGCGCTCGCGTTCCATCACGGCATCTTCGATCTGGCGTGCATTGAGGCCCTTTGCCAGCGCAAGGGCTTCTGCCAGAGCGTGTATCGCCTGTTTGCGGCTCGTCGCGTCAAACGACGGCAGGATAACCCCGCCTTCAAGCAGGGAACTCAAATCGGTCGCCATGTAACTCGCTTCCGTTGGCCGCCTCAGTTTCTGGAGGCGTCTGCTGGATCCACCCAACCAATGTGCCCGTCCGGTCGGCGGTACACCATATTCAGGCGCCCATGGCCAGCATTTCTGAACATGAGTGCCGGAACTTCCTGCAGTTCCAGCTGCATGACTGCCTCAGAAACGCTCATCGTGCGGATGTGGACAGCCGTTTCAGCCACCGTCAGCGGGGTGTCGTCCGTGACCTCCGGAAGCTCTTCGTCGGTTTCTGTGTCGTATCCATTTACCTGAATAACGGATTCTGCAGCCGGTTCGATGGGCATGATGGTATTGCCGGCATGATGGTCCTTCAGGCGGCGCTTGTAGCGGCGCACACGCTTTTCCATCTTGTCGAGGCTGTCTTCCAGGGCGGCGTAGGGGTCGCCGGCCTTTCCGGTCGATTGCAGGATAATGCCGGACGGCAGGTGGACGTTGCAGTCGACTTCCACGAACGGCCCCTGCTGGGACACGAATACGCGCGCATCGCCGGTTCGATTGAAATACTTACTGACCGCCGCTTCCAGTCCCGTTTCGATCCGGCCCCGAAGAGCGTCACCGAGGTCCATATGCTTGCCAGTAATTTGAATCTGCACGAGCGGTCTCCTTCTTTTTAGTTGGCCATTATGGCCCAGAATATCGCACGACGCGACTCCTACTGAAGAGATGGGCGAGACTTGGGCCGGCAAAAGAGGGTGCGGCGTTACATTCCCTCCATTCGCCTCTGAGGTTTGTGGAAAACACCGGTTTTCCCTATTTGACAGGTGCGCCGGGACATTTCACCATCCCGTCAAATATCTGCGGATCAATGGAATGCGGGTGATTTGGCCGGGGCGATCTGGGGGCGCCAATCCCGCACCGGGCCAAAGGGCATTTGAAGGGGCGTAATGGCGATGACCAGGTCTGCCACTGACAGGATTGAGAATGCCCCGACCTCTCCGCCGGAGCGGCAGGGAGGGGACAGCCCGCCGGCCCATGGCGCGGTCGGGATCGTCCATCTTGATGGCGATGGAATCGTTCTGCGGTGCAATCCGGAATATGCGGACATGCTCGGACGCAGGCCGGATGAGCTGACCGGTTTGCCATTCGACAGCCTGCCCCATGAAGATGACGCAGAGCTGCATGAAGGGCTCTATCAGGAGCTTCGCTCAGGCCGGCGGCGGTCCCTGCAGATCAACAAGGAGTTCGTTCGTCGGGATGGGAGCATCGTCTGGGCTATCATGACGATCGGATGCGCCAGAAATCCTCACGGCGAGTTCGATTATTTTGTCGCCATTGTCAGCGACACCACAGAAAAACACATTGCGTCGCAGGCGCTCACGGAAAGCGAGCAGCGTTTCCGGGCCACGTTTCAGAATGCGGCGGTCGGTATGGCGATTGTCGGCACGGACGGGTCCTGGCAGCAGGTGAACCAGAAGGCCTGCGACATCACCGGATACACGGCCGACGAGCTGATGCAGCTGACCTTCCAGGACATTACCCATCCGGACGATCTGCATATCGACCTGTCCCTTCTGGAAGAGACGATCGCCGGCAAGCGCGACTCTTATTCCATGGAAAAGCGCTATTTCCGGAAGGACGGGGCGCTTGTCTGGGTCAAGCTGACGGTCGGGTGCGCCCGCTCGAAGAGTGGAGACGTCGACTATTTTATCTCGGTGATCGAAGACATCACGCAGGAAAAACAAAAGGATGATGCCCTGCACCGGAGCGAGGAACGCTTCCGTGCGATATTTGAGAACGCAGCTGTCGGCATGGCACAGGTTGCTCCGGACGGAAGATGGCTGCGGGCAAACCGGAAGGTTTGCGAGATTCTCGGCTATTCCGAAGAGGAATTGAAGGAATGTGATTTCCAGTCCCTGACGCATCCGGATGATCTTCAGAAGGGCGTCGACCTGATGAAAGAGATGTTCGCAGGTCAGCGCCAATCGATGCACATCGAGAAGCGCTACATCCACAAGGATGGTAGTGTCGTGTGGGCGAACCTGTCAGTGTCCTGTGCCCACAATCGAGACGGCGAAATTGAGTACATGATTTCGGTGATCGACGACATCACCGAGAAGAAGCAGATGCGGCAGGATCTGGACGCCAGCAATACGCGGTTCCAGGCGATTCAGAAAACCATCCCGGATGGCTTTATGGTGTTCCGCAGTGTACGGAATTCTTCGGGCGAGATCGAGGATTTTGTCTGCGAATACGGAAACCCCGCCTCTGCCAGAATGCTGATGATCGATCCGGCAGACATGCCCGGTTACCGAATGTTGCGGAGGAATCCCGGTAACCGGGACATCGGACTCTTCGATGCCTATTGCAATGTGGTGGAAACGGGGGGGACGATCCAGGGGGAGCTGGAGTTTCCGCTCACCAATGGGACATTTATGTGGTTCCGCTATTCGGCGGTGCGGGTGGATGATGGATTTGCCGTCTCCTTCACCGACATCAGCGATTCAAAACGCGCAGAGCTTGAACTGAGGCGCAGCGAGGAGCGCTTCCGGGCTGCCCAGCAGACCACGCCAGATGGGTTCCTGATGTTCCGGACAGTGTTCGATGAGCAGGGCGATGTTGCGGATTTCGTCTGTGAGTATGCTAACCCGGCGGCTGAAAGAATTGTCGGCAGGCCCGTTGAGGTGATGGTGGGGCAGACGCTGCTGAAAAATACCAGTATCAAACCCGGACACCCCCTGTTTGAGGCCAGCATACGCATGGCCGAAACGGATGAACCATTCGAAATGGAAGTGCCGTTACCGGTCCCGGAAAAAAGGGGGTGGCTTCGTATCGCTGCGGTGAGGATCGAAACCGGTTTTGCAGTAACATTCTCCGACATCACCGAGCGCAAGAAATCCGAGTTACGGCTGAGGGAAAGCGAGGCCCGTCTCCGGGCCTTCCACCAGACCACACCTGACGGTTTCATCATTTTCAAGAGCGTGCGCGGGGCCGATGAGGAAATCACCGATTTCAGGATCGTCTACGCCAACCCGGCGGCGCAGCGTATGTCCCGCCTGGACGCGGATCGTCTGCGTGAAACGACCCTGCTGAGGGAGGCGCCGCTCCTGCCGGATTTGGGGGTGTTTGACCGGTTCGTCGATGTTGCGCAAAACGGTGAGCCCTGGCAGGGGGAGATCTTCTATCCAACAGGGTCTGGCCGCGGGATCTGGAACAGCGTTACGGCTGCGCAGGTCGATGATGGGTTCGCAATGTATTATTCGGACATTTCCAAGGAGAAGCGGGCCGAGAAGAAACTGCGGGAGCAGGAAGAGCGTGCCCGGGCCATTCTGAACAACCTGATCTCCTTCGTGACCCTGATGACGCCGGATGGCGTCGTTGTGGATGTGAATGAATCCGCGCTGGCGTTGGCAAAGCTCAAGGCGTCAGACGTTGTGGGGAAACATTTCTGGGAGACCTATTGGTGGTCCCATGATTCCGATGCCCGCGAAGAGCTGCGTCGTTGTGTTCTGCGGGCCGCACAGGGAGAGCGGGTCCGTCATGATACAACGGTCCGGACGTCCGGGGACGAACGGATTGCTGTTGCAAACCTGCTGGCGCCCGTTGTGGACGAGAGTGGGGCGGTGATCAATGTTGTGGCATCCGGCTTTGATATATCCGACCGCAAGAAGGCAGAGCAGCATCGTGAAATGCTGGTCAACGAACTCAGCCACCGGGTGAAGAATTCGCTGGCAACGGTTCAGACCATCGCATCGCACACATTGCGCGAGGCCTCGGATCTTGAATCCTTCCGGGAAACCTTTGTCGGCCGTCTCATGGCGATTTCAAAATGTCATGACCTGCTGATCGATACGACCCGCAGCAATGCCGACATTTCCCAATTGGTGCGCGACCAGGTGCTGCCTTACGCGCCCGGGGGGCTGGACCGGCAGGTGTCGATGTCCGGCCCGCCGCTCGTGCTTGGCCCGGAAGCGGCTCATACGTTCGGGCTCATCCTGCATGAGCTGGCGACCAATGCTTCCAAGTACGGGGCTCTGTCGACAGAGCGGGGGCATCTTGAGGTGACCTGGAAGCGGGGGGGCGACCCGGAGCAGAACCAGGCGATCTTCACCTGGGTCGAAACAGGTGGTCCGCCGGTGACGCTGCCAACGCGCCGTGGATTCGGGAGTGTGCTGATTGAGCAAAGCCTGGCTCATACGCTGGACGGAAAGGTCCAGATAGAATACCGCCCGGAAGGCTTCTGGGCCCAATTCAGGTTCCGCAAGAAAGGTCCAAAATGAGTTCCGAGAAGCGTCCTATTCTATTGGTTGAGGACGAGTTCCTCATCGCGATAGACGTGCAGATGAGGTTGCAGGAGGCTGGTTATGCGGTCCTCAACCCGGTCGGCAGCGTCGAGGAGGCTCTGGCCATTTTGGATGCGCAGCCGGTCGGGGCGGCCATTCTGGACATGAATCTGCGGGGCGATACATCCACGCCGATTGCAGTACGTCTTCAGGCGGAGGGAACGCCCTTCATCTTCCTGTCGGGCAATGACACATACCATCAGGATGAGCGGTTTGCGAACCACACCGTCCTGACCAAGCCGATCGATTACGCGAACCTGATCGGCCAGATGAAAACCCTCTGCGGATACTGAGTCACATGGCAGGGCGCGGGCCGCCGTTCAGGGGCGCGCCGGTATCATCGTCTTTCGGTTTTCCCGGGTTCTTGCCGTAATCATGCTTTTTCAGCAGCCCGCGGAATTGATGATAGGTCAGGCCCAGCGCGTCTGCAGCTTGTCCCTGATGGCCTTTGGCCCAGCTGAGCGCCTCGTCGATCAGGCGCATTTCGAATGCCGCCACCTGGGCCTGGAAATCGGCCGTGACAGATGGATCGATGCGTCCGGGGTCGGCTTGCAGCGGGGCGGGCGGGGCCGGACGGGCAGGGGAGGGTTTGCCGGGCGATGATGTCGGGCGCCAGGGAGAGTCGAACGGGTCCAGCGCAGCCGGGTCGAACACAACCGGCTCTCCTGGCGTCATGACCATGGAACGGTGGGCAAGCCGTTGAGCGAAATTGCGAAGCTCCCGCACATTGCCCGGCCAGTCATGCGCTTCGATGGCGGCGATGGCAGAGGGCGCGAAGCCCGGAAAGTCTTCTCCCATCTCGATGGCCATGCGCCGGGCAAAGTGATCGGCGAGCAGGGTTGCGTCCCCCTTTCGGGCGCGCAGCGGCGGCAGGGTGATCACATCGAAGGCCAGCCGGTCGAGCAGGTCTGACCGGAACTCGCCCGCCTCCGCCATGGCCGGCAGGTCCGCATTGGTCGCGGCGACAATGCGGACATTCGTGTTCAGCACGCGCGAGCCGCCGAGGCGCTGGAACTCTCCATATTCCACCACCCGCAGCAGTTTCTCCTGCACCTGCTGGGAGGCGGTAGCGATTTCGTCGAGAAAGATCGTGCCGCCGTCTGCCAGTTCGAACCGGCCCTTGCGTTGCTCGGTCGCTCCGGTGAAGGCGCCGCGCTCATGGCCGAACAGTTCGCTGTCGAGCAGCGTTTCCGACAAGGCGGCGCAATTCACCTTCACGAACGGGCCTTCCCAGCGCTTCGACAGGAAGTGCAGGCGCTCGCCGATCAGCTCTTTGCCGGTGCCGCGTTCGCCGATCACCAGGATCGGCCGCTCCAGCGTGGCAACACGGGAAACATGCTCCTGCGCGCTGAGCCAGCTTGGGGCCTCGCCGATAAGCTGCGTATTTTGACCAATCATGAGGTCAATATAGCTAAAAGCAATTTTGAAATCGACCAAATATTTCATCAAATATGCTAAAATAGATTAGGGAAAAGCGGCTGGAAAAGTTTTTTATCCATTTAAAACAACGACTTACAAAATTAATTTTGGTCTGGCACGGTCTTTGAAATGAGGAAAGGGCTCAGAGCGACGGGCGTTGCTCAAACCCAGAAGGACGAAACAGAAAATGGAAGACCGTTACACCCGCTCAGAAGCCCGATCGGACACAGGCCGTTTTGGCCGGTGGCTGTCGACCCGTTCCGCAGAGACCTGGATGTTCTTTGCCGCGGGCGTCTTCCTCGGCGGTTTCTTCTTCTAATCCTCCCCTGACACGAAAGGACACCACAATGGGTCTGTTCTCCCGCCTCGGTGACATCATCAACTCGAACATCAACTCGATGCTCGACAATGCCGAGAACCCCGAAAAAATCGCGCGCCTGATCATTCAGGAAATGGAAGACACGCTGGTCGAGGTCCGCACCGCGGCTGCCCGTGCCATGGCCGACAAGAAAGAGATGGAGCGCGACATCGCCCACTTCACCACTGTCCGTGACGACTGGGCCAACAAGGCCGAGCTCGCCATCGACAAGGGCCGTGAAGACCTTGCCCGCGGCGCCCTGATCGCCAAGCAGAAAGCGGAAGCCGAAATCGATCGCCGCAAGAATGCGATGGCCGCCGCCGAAGAAGCCTTCGAGAAGCGCCAGGACGACCTGTCCAAGCTGCAGGCGAAGCTCGACGAAGCCAAGGCAAAGCATCGTGCCCTGATGATGCGCCGCGAAGCTGCGGAACAGCGGATTCGCATGCGCAGCCAGGTCTATGACGGCCGGGTCGACGAAGCGCTTGCGCGCTACGGCAATATCGAGCGCAAGGTCGATGAGATGGAAGCCTATGCCGACCAGATCCGCGGCGCCGAGCCGACTCTCGAAGCCCAGTTCGCTGCCCTTGAGCAGGACGAAAGCATCGAGAAGGAGCTCGCCGCCCTGAAGGCCAAGCGTTCCAAGTCGTCGTCCAAGAAGTCGGAGGGCTGATCACATGCTGTTTTCGCTCGCCTGCCTTGCCGGCTTCCTGACGGTGGTCTGTACACCCGGACTGGTCGCGCTGGAACTTGAAGACCGCCGCGCCAAAAAGAATGAGGCCGCCTGATGCCTGAGGAAGTTTTCGCCATTGCCATCGTCAGCATCATCTTCATCGGCTTTCCCGCCGTGATGTTTCACTACATCACGCAGTGGCGGAAG
>MDTG01143814.1_pt1 | contig 11872 bp, 13 predicted proteins | sample 811421 | NCBI WGS metagenome assembly MDTG01 (sample SAMN05326645, study PRJNA326480) | marine metagenome | isolation source: seawater | place: Pacific Ocean: South East | collected 2011 | reverse complement strand
GTCAACATATTTTATATTGTGGAAAAATTGGCAATGCATCAATTTTAAAAGTTATTACCAATTATCTTGCATCATTGCATTTGCTAGGAATTGGTGAAGCATTGATAGTGGCAAAAAAATATAAATTAGATATGGCTTTAGCACAAAAAGCCATTAAAATTAGTTCTGGTAATAGTTTTGTTAATGATACAGAAACAAAAGTTATATTAAGTGGTACTTATGATGTTGGTTTTACTATGGATCTAGTAAATAAAGATTTAATTTTATTTAGTGATTTATTAAAAAATAATAATATAATTTCATATCTATTTAAAAATGTAAAAAAAATATTTAATAAAGGATTAACAAAATATGGAAATAGATCATTTAGTACTAGTGTTATAAAAATATTTGAAAAAGACAATAAATTGAAATTAAGATCAAAAAAATTTCCTAAAAAATTAATTGATTCAAAACCAAAACAAAAAGCTATAAGAGTTATATAATTAATGAATAATAAAAATTTATTACCAGCCAACGAAGATCCAAGAAATCCTAGTTATCATTTTAAAAATTTACAAAATGAAAATTTAATTAATTCAGATTTATTTAATTCTTATCTAAAAGATAAAGAAGTTAAACAAATTTATACCGGAACTTTATGGGGTGAAGGTCCTGCCTATATTCCGCATCTTAATACTTTAGTATGGAGTGATATTCCAAACAATAGAATGTTAAAACTAAATGATAATAAAATTTCTGATTATAAAAATCCATCTAACTATTGCAATGGCAATACAATTGATAGTGATGAAAATTTAATCTCATGTTCACATGGTGGCAGGTGCCTTTACAAAACAGATGATAATTTAAAAACAGAAATTATTGTAGATAAATTTGAGAATAAGAAGTTTAATTCACCAAATGATGTTTGTATAAAATCTGATGGGAGTATTTGGTTTACAGATCCACCTTATGGAATAATGTCTGATTATGAGGGATACAAAGCTATTCAGGAATATGATGGTTGTTATGTTTTTCGTTTTGATATTAAAACAAATAATTTAACTGCAGTTATTAAAGATTTAAAAAAACCTAATGGTATCGCAATATCCCCAGATGAAAAAAAAATATATATAGCCGATACAGAAGATAATGTAAGGCACCTTTATGTTTACGATTTAGTGAACGATATTCCTTTAAATAAAAGATTAGTTTATGATTTTAAACCTTTTTTTTCTGATGGTTTTAGGTGTGATAAAGACGGTAATGTTTGGACAAGTGCAGGTAAGGCAATCAAGTGTTTTAATAAAGAACTAGATCTAATAGGGCAGATTAAAGTTCCAGAATTAGTATCAAACCTTGAATTTGGTGGTAAAGAGGGAAATATTTTGTTTATAACTGCTACAACAAGCTTGTATTCTATAGAACTTAATCAACAGGGTTCAAGATTTTATGAAAAATAATTTAACTGAAGGAAAATGTGAACCTTGTTCTGGAAATACACCAAAACTGAGTTTTCTTGAAATAAGTGAATATTTATCTCAATTAAATGAATGGTCAGTAAATGATAATCAAGAGATGATTTTTAAAAAATTTAAATTTACTAATTTTAAAAAATCCTTAATTTTTGCAAATAAAATAGGAGAACTTGCTGATAAAGAAGCTCATCATCCTGATTTAAGTATAGGTTATGGTTATTGCTTAGTTATGATACACACACATGCAATCAAGGGTTTGTCTGTTAATGATTTTATTTTAGCTTCAAAAATAGATTTATTATAATTAGTATAAATTTATGTACCACAATATGTTTCATAAACTCTTTCACTATCTTTAGGTGGATTTGTATATTGTTTGTTTTTATCATAAGGATTTTTAATATTTTCTAAAAATTTATTTAATTCATAATATTCACCATTATTTGCATTCTCTATAATGTTTGCTATTATGTGATTTCTTGGCAAAATTACTGGATTGGTATTATCAAATTTTTTTATTTTACATTTATTATACTTCTGGAACCAATCTTCAAAAATTCTATTGTCTAAATTATTATCTTCTAAATTTAAAAACGTATTTGTATAATCAAGTTTATAGATATGCATTATATCTAAAAAATCTTTTATTAATTTACTATTATCTATTTTCAAATCTAAATTTAATTTTTTATGCATCATTATTTTCCACTTATTTTCAAAAATATTTTTATATTTATTTAAAATTTCTTCCACTTTCGATATTGCTTTATTTTCATTTTCATCAATATAACTAAGTAGTGTTTCTGCAAACCTTGCCAAGTTCCACAATATAATCTTAGGCTGGTTCTCAAATGAATATCTTCCATTTATATCAATAGAGCTAAAAACGGTTTTTGGATTATAGTGATCCATATAAGCACAAGGTCCATAATCTATTGTTTCCCCTGATATTAAAACATTATCAGTATTCATGACTCCATGTATAAAACCAACTCTCATCCATTCAACTATTAAATCTGTTTGTAATTCACAAATTTTTTCAAAGAATTTTAAAAATTTATTTCTTTTACTATTCAATTCTGGATAAAGTCTATTTATTGTGTAAGACAACAAATTATCAAATTGATTTTTATTTTTTAATAGACTTGCAAATTGAAATGTTCCAACACGAATATGTGATCTTGCAACTCTTATTAAAATTGCGCCTTTTTCTATTTTTTCTCTTAATACATTCTCTCCAGTTGATATTACAGCTAAGGCTCTTGTAGATGATATTCCAAGATTATGCATCGCTTCACTTACAATGTATTCTCTTATCATTGGGCCAAGTACCGCTTTTCCATCTCCATTTCTTGAATAGGGTGTTTGTCCAGATCCTTTGAGTTGAATATCTAATCTAATATTATTTTTAGTTAAATGCTCACCAAGAAGTAAAGCTCTACCATCACCAAGAATAGTAAAATGTCCAAATTGGTGCCCTGCATAGGCTTGTGATACAAACTCTTTATCTGGTAAGTTTTTTCCAAGTAAAATATCACATATTTCACTTTCATCTTTATTTTCGAAATTAAGGTTAATTTTTTCAGCTAAATCTCTATTAAATAATATAAGTTTATTTTTTTTTGAATTATTTAGTTTGACTTTGCTATAAAACACATTGGGTAAATTAGTATAACTGTCTTGAAAATTCCAATTCATTATAATTAATATATATTAATTATTTAAATTTAACATCTACATCTTTAGTGTATAAATATAATGATAAATGAATCATATAAATGAAATCGTTAATCTAGCAAAACATCCAATAAAAAGTAATGAATATATTGCCTACTGTAATAAAAAAATAAAAAAGAATTCAATTTTAATTATGAATAATTTTCTAAAAAAAAAATGTTTGGATATACTTATTAAAGAAGCTTTAGATTTAGAAGATCAAGCATTCTATTGTTCTCAAAATCATACTATTTTATTAGATAAACCAGATAAGCTGTCTAATCAAAATGATCCATTAAATTTTGAAGTAGTGAGTGATAAGGGATGTGTTCCTCATGATCTATTAAATAAAAATTCAAAATTAAACATCCTATATAAATCCTCAATATTTAAAAAATTTCTTAAAGGAGTTTTAGATCTCAATAAACTCTATCCATACAAAGATTCTTTATCATCAATAAATTATAACTATTATCAAAAATCTCAACAACTTGGTTGGCACTTTGATAATGCTTCTTTTGCCATTACCTTAATGATTCAATCTGCTGACAGTGGTGGTGAATTTGAATATGTGAGTAAGGGTAGAGATTATAATAAAAATTATATTAATAATAGATACATTAAAAATATTTTAGATGAAAGAATTTTACCTGAAAAAATTGATGTAAATGCTGGAACTCTAGTTTTATTTTATGGAAGAAATTATTTACACCGTGTCACTCCTGTCAAATCAAATAAACCGAGAATTCTAGTGACTTTAAATTATAATGAAGAAAAGAACATAATGCTTTCAAAAAACGCACGACTAACGTTTTTTGGAAGAACTAATTAATTATAATTAAAAAAAAATAATTGCTCACCTTTTATTTTATAATTATTTATCAACCTTTTTGCTTCATCAGTTATTATCCAATTAATATACATCTTAGCATTAATATTTTTTAATCTATCATTTAATGATTTATTGACTAAAATAACACCATATTGATTAAATAATGGAGGTAAATTTTCACAAACTATTTTTAAATTTTCTTTTTTGTTAAAAGATATCCAGGTACTTCTATCACTTAATGTATATGCTTTTAGATTATTAGCCATTAAAAGTGTTTGTCCCATGCTTTGACCTATACTTAGATACCACTCCGAATTTGTATGAGTTTTATCTATTATTAGATTCCATAACTCTCTTTCTTTTTTATGTGTACCACTATCATCACCTCTTGAAATAAATTTTAATTTATTATTAGCTATATACCGAAATTTAGAACTAATTGACTCACAGTTTTTATTGTCTTCTTTAGGTCCAACTAATACAAAATCATTGTACATTAAGTTATATCTTATCTTACCATGACCATTATTCATGAAAGCTAACTCTGAAGGTGTATGATGAACCAATAGAATATCAACATTTCCATCTTTCGCTATTCGTATTGCTTGACCTGTTCCTAACGACAAAACCTTAACATTTACTTTAAATTTATCCGTAAAAACTTTATTTATATGTTTTAATAAACCAGTATCATGGGTAGAAGTTGTACTAGCAATTGTAATAAAATTTTGAGCATTAGTGAAAGTACTAATTAGAAAAAAAATAATAAAAATTACATATTTAAGCATAAATTTTCCTGAATATTATTATATTTCCAAAGACTACAAGTGTTAAACCAGTAGAATTCATTAAATCCCAAGTATAATCTTCATATAATGTTGAAAGGAATAAAGCAAAAATTGGAGTAATAACATTTACATATGAAGCTTTTCCAGCTCCAATATTATTAAGAAGTTTTAAATAAAATCCAAAACCCAAAACTGATCCAATAATTGACAAATAAAAAAGTGAGTAAGTATATTCATAATTTGTATCAAAATTTATTTTATTACCTGTTAATATTGATATTATTAAAATAAAAGTTGCACCTACGAACATACCAATCATATTGGTCTGTACTAGAGATATTTTATTTTTTTGATTTCTTTGCGAAATTAACATACCTATTGATGCAATGTATGTACCAATTAGATTAAGTATTATTCCAATAATTAATTGTTTATCAAAAGCATATAGTTGTAATTCTTTATTAAATATTAATAACAAACCAATAATTCCAACTAATGCTCCAAAAAGTACGTTAACATTTATTTTTTCTCTGAAAAAAATAAATCCATTAATAAGTATAAAAATTGTGACTGTTGAGAAAATTACTGCTACTAATCCTGTTTTAATATAATTTGTTCCTAAATATATAAAATAATAGTTGAAACAAAATAAGAAAATACCTTGCAATATTACCCACTTTAATTCTTTAAGTTTTAAATTAAATTTTTTTTTAAAAATTAAAGAAAATAAAATAAGTATTAGAGAGGCTATATAAAATCTCCATGCTATTGAGACGCTTTCTGGCACTATTCCTAGTTGAAATTTTATTGCAAACCAAGATGATCCCCAAAATAAAATAACTCCACAATACAATACATAATTCATAAATTATAAAATAAATAATTGAAAAAAATTAATATAGATCTTTTTAAATTAAAATATATTTAATTAATTATATAATCCTATTGAAAGGAAAAAAAATGAAAATATTAAAAGTTTTGGAAAAAACAGAGTTAGTTATTGTTGATCTTGAAGTGAATCTTGGAAAAGAGAAGAGAAGCAGTTTAACTTTATGTGCAAAGTATAATGGTGATTATTATCCTTTAAATACACCTGATGGTAGACCAATTTTTATGAATATAGAAAATATTCTTAAAAATTAAGGTTAAATTTTTTTATAAAAAACATAAAAATTCCGTATGCTATTGCTGTACTTATTACTGAAATAAATAAAGAAAAAATAAAGTTTTGCTTAAATTTTAGTAATAACGGTAACACAATAAAAAAAACAAAGGAGGGAAGAGACATAACTATAGTGCTATATGATAAATCTATAACTTTTTGTACATCTTTGGTATCCCAATATAGCCATACGAAAGCTAGTAAAGAAGTTAGTGGAAGAGAAACAATAATAGCTGCAGTCCAAGTATATCTTTTAGCTATTTCAGAAACTGTAACAATTATTATTGCGCTTATTAAAGTTTTTAAAATTAAATACATGTATAATAAATAACAAATATAATTTTATTTTCTAGTAGCAATATAGACTCCAAACGCACAAATTATTAAACCAATTATGTCTACTAGAAATAATTCTTCACCTAATACAAACCAAGCCATAATAGCGGTAACTGGCGGAACTAGAAAAAAAAGATTTGAAGTTTTACTAGCTGTACCTGTTTTTATTAAATACATAAGTATTGCGTATGCCCCAAATGAAACCATAATTATTTGCCATCCCATTGATAAAATAAAACGTTTATCGAAATTAATACTAGGGACTTCACATGTAAGAGAGATAATTAATAAAAATATAGAGGCAGCTAAAGCTTGATAAAAATTATTGACTGAAAGAGTTAAATTGCTTGTAAAAGCTTTTTGCCAAATTGTAGCTATTGTTGCTCCAAGTAAAGCTACTATTGAAGCTATAACTCCAATTATTGGTATTGTAACACCAATATCACTGCCTATAACTAATATTGTTCCTAAAAAACCAAAAAAAATTCCTATCCATTGAATTAATGTTACTCTTTCTTTAAGTATTGGGCCACTTAATATATTTGTTAATATCGGTTGAAGGCCGACAATAAGAGCTGAAAGAGTAGCAGAAAGTCCAACACTATAAGAAAAAAATACTCCCCCAAGATAAAATCCATGAAATAGAATGCCTGTAATGCAAGCTTGTAATGCTATACTAATCTTAACAAAAATCTTTTCTTTTAAATAATATGAAAAAATTAAAAAACATATCCCAACCACAAAGAACCTAAATGTTAAGGCAGCAAATGGACTTGCAGATTGAACAATAAATTGGCCACTCACAAAAGCTGAACTCCAAAATATTATAAATGATAAAGGTAAATATCTTACCATTTTATTTAGCTATCGATTTAATTATACCTCTGAGTTCTGATAGTCCCATCATACGACCAATCACAGAGTAACCTGGATTAAATTTTTTATTTTGATCATCTAATAAACAATGACCATGATCAGGTCTCATAGGAATATTATAATTCTCTAAATTTGATTTTTTTCTTCTATTTTCTTCATTTAATATCATTTTAATAAGTTTAACAAAATCTATATCACCGTTTAGATGATTGGTTTCATAAAAACTCTTTTTATCTCTTTCAATATGCACATTTCTCAAATGTATAAAGTATACTTTATTTTTAAATTTTTTAAAAATATCATAAACATTGTTTTTTATACTAGAAGCTAAAGACCCTGAACAAAAAGTCATTCCATTTGACTCAGATTTATATGAATCAAAAATAAAACTATAATCTTCAATATTTGATACAATTCTAGGAAGACCAAATAATGGAATAGGAGGGTCGTCTGGATGAATTGCCATTTTAATCTTTTTATCATCTGCAATAGGTAATATTTCTAATAAAAATTCTTTTAAGTTTGATCTTAATTCATCTTTTTTTACATTTTTATATAAATCTAGCATATTTTTAAATTCATTAACTGTGTATTTTTTTTCTGCAGCAGGTAAGCCTCCCATAATTGAAAATTTTAAATTTTCTATGTCACTCCTTCTAAGTTTTTTATAAATTTTTTCAGCTAATCTCAATTGATTGTCAGTGTATCTTTTTTCTAAATCTTTTAATTTTAATATATATTTTTCAAATATTATAAAATGAATGTAATTAAATCTTAAAGCTAAACCATCTGTTGGTAGTTTGTAATCAATTTGAGTCCTAGTCCAATCAATTATTGGCATAAAATTATAGCAAATAGTTCTAATATTATTATCTGCAATACTAACTATACTATCTTTATAATTATCTATTAATTTCTTAAAATTTTTTTTTCTTAATTTAATACTATTATGTACAGGAATACTTTCAACCACATTCCATTTTAAATTAATATTGCACTTATTATTATGACTTTTAATAAATTTTATTCTTTTTAATACATCATCTCTTTTCCATTTAAAACCAGTAGGTATTTGATGAAGAGATGTAACAATATATTCAGCATTTGATTGTCTAATTTCAGATAGTTTAACGCTATCCTTTGGTCCGTACCATCTAAAGGAAAGTTCCATTATAGAAGTTTATTTAATACAGTTAATTTATTTATACTAGAATTATATTTTTTAAATAAATTATTATCGTAAGAATTTATTTTTTTATATTTTAAAATTTCAAAATTATTTAAAATTTTATTAAATGCATCATTATCATTTTTATAAACTTTTGAACCAATTCCAGCTAAAATAGCAGATCCAAGACTTACATTTTCTACATTTTTATCAATATATAGATCGTAATTTAATATATTTGCTCTAATTTTCATCCATTCTTTATTTTGTACACTTCCTCCAGAACAAATTATTTTATTGATATTAGTTTTTGTTTCTTTGGAAATGTATTCTAATGCATTTTTTGTATCAAATGTTAAACATTTTAAAATTGCTAAATATATGTCGCCAATTGATGTTGATCTATCAATGCCAGTTATAAAACCTTTGCTTTTTGTTAAATTAATTGGTGAATGTGAAAATTCAAACTGTGGAAAAAAAATAAGTTTTCTATTTTTTGCTGTACTTAATATTAATTTAAGTTCTTTGTAATTATTAATTCTAAATGTTGTTTTAAACCATTCAATTATTGTTCCTGATGTTAATATACTTCCTACAATATAATAATTTGTTTTTGTTTTTGTTTTAAAGACTCCGGATATAAATTTACCTCTTTTTAATTCTTTATTTAATAAATACTTTTTTGTATTTATTGCCAAAGCTTCAGCAGAACCCATTGAATTAACAGCTGTATTGTTTCTAAAACCACCAAGACCATAAATTCCTACAAAATGATCATGACCACCAGCTGCAACAATACAATTATATTTTAATTTTAATAAATTTTTTATTTTTATTGTTAAAAAACCTTTTATATCACCGGAATTAATAATTTTCGGTAAAATATTTTTATTAATTTTAAATAATTTTATCATTTTTTTTGACCAATTTAAATTATTTGGATCAAATAGAAGTGTCCTCATTGCTTGACTATAATCTGTAGAAAGATTATTTGTTAATCTCATTGCATAGTAATCATTTACTGGTAGCCATTTATATATTTTTGAATAGATTTCCGGTTTATTTTTTTTTATCCATAAAATTTTGTACACACTATAGAAATGATCAGAATTTAAACCTGTATTTTTATAAATAATATTTTCTTTATTTTTGATTAATTTATTTCTAATACTTTCTGTTCGTTGATCATACCAAGGAATAATGTCCATTAATGATTTTAAATTTTTATCTACTGGAACACCAGCTTCACCTACACTGCTAATACTAATTCCTTTTATAAGAAAATTATATTTTTCTGAAAATCTAAAAGCTCTAATTAATAATTTTATTAATTTTTTGTAAATTATTTCAGTTGGATTATAAAATTCACCATTTTTTTTAATGATAGGCGTTTTAAAATTAATATTTAATAAAGGAACACCATTAGTTTTATACAAAACACATCTTATTTTAGATGTGCCTATATCTATCCCAGCAAGGACAATTTTTGACATCTACATCTTTAGTGATTCTTCAGTTAACTCAATATCTTGTTGTAACTCTCTATCTGGTTTTATCCCTAATTTGCTAAGTTCGTCATGATATAATTTAACAGCTTCATCTGAATTTAAATCATTTTCAATAACCTTCCTCATTGTCTGAATAATGGTTAACTGATTTTCACTTAAATTAACTTTTCTTCCAAAAAGTGCAACTCTTGCGCCATATTTGCATGCTTGTCTTAGTAGCTCAAAGCAATCTCTCGAAGTGCCTTTGCCTCCGCCTAGTATTCCGATAATTAAATTGCCTGGATCATATGAAGCTAATTCTTCCATTGCTTTAGGTCCATTGTAAGCAATTTTTAAGAAAAGTGGCTTTTCCTTTGTAATTTGTCCGGCTAAAGTTTTTAAAATACAGTCATTAACATATTCGCCCATTTGCTCAGTTGATAATTTCATTGTTGCAGAATTAAATACTTCTAAGAAATGTCTCATACCAATTTTTTCTGCTTCATCTCTGAAATCTCTATATTTATTAAGCATTAAAACATCTCTATCTACGTTTTTATTAAAAGTCATAGAGTACAAACCTAAATCAACAAAGTTTATTGCATGTCTTAATTGAGTAGTTGAAAAAGGTCTCGACTCTTCTTTATCATATTCACCATGTCTTAACATCCCCCAGATACAAGATGTATCATTTAATCGAACTGCAGGAGTAACAGGACTATTTTTAAATAAATTTTTATTTACAAGTTTTTCAGCACTAGTCATTGACATGAGCATGACATCAACCATTTCAGATTTAGTCATTTCTTCCATTTTATTCAAATATGAATTATAGGAATCTGGCTTATCAGTTAATTTACCATCATCTTCTCTTATATAGCCAGGAGCTCTTCTTCCTCCCCCCATGTCTGCATCTTTTGCATCGGCGATAATAAAATCTGATGGTTTATAATTTGAGTTTCTAATATTGGTAAGTTTTTCATCTAAAGCTTTCATTCTTTTTTCCTATCTATTTTAACCTTGAACCATTAATTTAACAATTTCGTCACTATTTGTCTCTTTTATTAATCTTTCACCAGCTTTAATTCCTCTTCTTAATACTACTATTCTATCACTTGCTTGAAAAATATCAGTTAAATTATGTGAAATAAAAATAATTGAAACTTTTTGTTCTTTTAATTTTTTAATTAGATCCATAACATTTCTTTGCTCTGGCACTCCCAAAGCTGCTGTCGGTTCATCCATTATCAAAAGTTTAGCATTCCAATACAGAGCTCTTCCTATTGCAACTGCTTGTCTTTGACCTCCTGATAATTTACCTACTGGTTCTTCAAGAGAGGTTTCTGGAATATTTATTTCTAAATTTTTTAATACTTTTTTTGACTCTGAAAGCATTAATTCACGATCAATTATAGGTACGCCGAGTCTTTTAGTCATTGGTTCTCTTCCTAAAAAAATATTTGCTCCGACATTAAGATTATCTGCAAGTGCAAGATCTTGATAAATTGTTTCAATGCCTTTTTCCCTTGCAAACTTAGGATTATCTAATTGAATACTTTTATTATTAAAAATAATATCCCCATCATCTGGGTGATAAACACCAGAAATAACTTTAATTAAAGTAGATTTACCAGCTCCATTATCACCAGCTAGTGCTAACACTTCACCTTCGTTAAGATGAATTGAAACATCATCAAGAGCTTGAACACCGCCAAATCTTTTTGAAACAGATTTTACATCAAGAACTTTACTCATCAGTTCTTTCACCCTTTAATTTATTTTTTGATTGGTCAACTATAACAGCAACAATAATTACTATACCTACAACAACAAATTGCCAAAATGGCTTAATATCGATAAATACAATTCCAAATTGAATTACAGCAATTATTAATGCACCAATTACAGTACCAATAATTTTTCCTGAACCACCAAAAAAACTTGCTCCCCCTATAAAAACAGCAGCTATTGCATCTAGCATCAATGGTTCACCTGCCTGTGGAGCACCAGCAGAAAATCTAGCAGTGTATATCATTCCAGCTATACC
>MDTG01130269.1_pt1 | contig 11872 bp, 9 predicted proteins | sample 811421 | NCBI WGS metagenome assembly MDTG01 (sample SAMN05326645, study PRJNA326480) | marine metagenome | isolation source: seawater | place: Pacific Ocean: South East | collected 2011 | reverse complement strand
CGAAGACCTCGGCAAAGGGCCGGAACAACTCCGCGTCATTTCTTGGTGGTTCTGGCCACTGGCCCCATTTGCTTGGATAGGTGGCGCGTGTGCTTATCCTTTTTCAAAATTCATTGGAGCACAAGCCGAAAAGCGGGTGAAGGACCCGTGCTTCAAGAGTACCTTCAAGGTGTCGGCAGGGATGTTCTTGTTCCCTATATACTTGTTTCTCCTTGCATGGCCTTTGGGGCGACTGGCTTCGGGTGAATGGGGCGGGTGGCCTGTCATGGCCGCATACGTATTCAACCTGATCGGCAGCCGATTTGCTGGATGGTGGTACGGCCTATATCTAGATTGGAAAGGCAAACGAAAGGCTGAAAAAGTCTACTCAAATCCATTGAAGTCTGAAGCTTGGACAGCATACATCGCAGCTGTTACAACCCACCTTAAACATGAGTAAATCATCCCTCGATTATCGCATCCAAGGCATGCAACACATCGGTGTTGCAACCTCAGATATGGATCATTCCTTGAAATTTTTCCGCCGGCTATTTGGAATGGATATCCCCTTTTTCGACTCCATCCAATCAGCCCCCCTGATGGATAGCCACACTAGAGGTAAGATCATCACAAAACGCGCAAGCATGGTCATGAATTTGCAGGGAGGTTGTGCCTTTGAAGTGCTGCGCGCAGACTCCTTCGAACCGGCTTCTGCATCCTGGGAAATCGCTCCAGGAGATCTCGGCATAACCACAGTTCAAATGAAAACACGGAACATTCAGAAAATGCATGCCCATGCCATCGCCATAGCTGGCGAGACATGTGATCTTGCATTAAGTGAAACACCGTGGGGCGCTTCAACCTTTTACTTAAAAGACCCTGATGGAAACCGATTCCAAGTGTTAGAATCAGACGATTGGTTCGAAAACAACGGTCATCCATCAGGCGGTGTAATGGGCTGCACCATCGGTGTGTCGAGCATGAATGCTGCTCTGAAACTATACCGCGACGTTCTCGGGTTTGACCAAGTGCTTCACGACACTACAGGGCTGCAATCCGATTGGAATTCTATGCCTCATGGCTCCGAATCGTTTCGTCGGGTCAGATTGACACAATCCTCCCCCGGTGCGGGCGGATTTGGCAAGCTCACAGGACGTACGTACATCGAATTGGTCGAAGCCATTGATCGCAAGGGTATGTTTATTTTTAAGGACCGAATTTGGTGCGATATTGGCTTTGCTCACCTGGGTTTTGATGTTCGGGGTATGGCAAAATTGGGAGCGGCGTTGGACAAGGAGGGCTTTGGGTTTCGTTGCGATACAGCAGACGCTATTGGGATGGGTGAGACAAAGGTGCATTGTACCTACATCGATGACCCCGACGAGTGCTGGCTCGAAATGATAGAGGTGTACAAGGTTCCAATCATTGAAAAGTGGGGAATCTTTTTGGATGTTCAAAAACGCGGAGCTGACGAGCCACTGCCTCGCTGGATGCTCAAGGCATTGCGATTCAGCCGAGTGAAGGATTAACACTCCGTCCTTATTCTTTACATTCTATTCACAGTTACAAGCTCAATTGGCAACACCTTTGGTCCTTACACCCTTGGACATGAAAAAGAAAATCCTTCTGGTCGACGATGAATCGGATATCCTCGATTTCATTGGTTACAACCTTCGACAAGAAGGATACGAAGTATTCACCGCTGAAAATGGTGTGCAAGGCATCAAGATGGCCCGGATCGTGCAACCCGACCTCATCATACTTGATGTCATGATGCCGGAGATGGATGGCATAGAAGTCTGCCAGATCATCCGTTCCGATACTAATCTTTCCACGACCATCATTGCGTTCCTCACCGCTCGTGGAGAAGATTATAGCCAAGTAGCTGGGCTCGATGCTGGAGGCGACGACTACATTACCAAACCGGTCAAGCCCAAGGTTCTTATAAGCCGTGTGAAAGCCCTGTTAAGGCGAGCGAGTCCGATTAAAGTGAAGTTTCCTTCCGAACGACATGGCATTGCTATCAACCTAGACCGCTTCAGTGTATTACATCAAGGGAAAGAGCTAACGTTGCCCAAAAAAGAATTTGAGCTGCTGAATTTACTATGGTCAGAGCCCGGTAAAGTCTTTACCCGAGAAGCCATTCTTTCAGCCGTATGGGGCGATGATGTAGTCGTTGGGGACCGCACCATTGATGTGCATATTCGGAAGCTCCGGGGCAAACTCGGAGATGACCTGTTCACTACAATAAAGGGTGTCGGGTATAAATTTGGCAAGTGAGCCTAGATTCTACCCCCCGTCAGTTGGCGAAGAAAACATCGCCACTCCTCGCCGCTCTGGCTGGTGTTGCGACGCTGCTGCTGCTGCGCGCTCTTGACGCGATGCACCTCTGGGCGGTTGCCATTCTTGCCGCATTGCTCACCGAAACGGTAAGCACGCTCATCACAGAATGGTCTGCTGAAAAGCTCCTGCAACGACGGGTGAAGGACCTGTCCGATGCCATTTCCCAATCTTCTAATGTTGAGGAAATCCACCTCGAGCAGCAGTCTCTCAATGACATCCTAACCTGGGCTAATAATCAAATCGATGACATCAAATCCCTGAAAGCGAAAGATTCGTTTCGCAAGGAATTCATCGGTAATCTAGCCCACGAACTCAAAACGCCGCTGTTCAACATTCAAGGCTTCATCCTCACCTTAATCGAGTCGGATTTGACAGACGAAAAGATGGTTCGAAGGTTCTTAGAAAAAGCAGAAAATAACGTCAGCCGCATGACAGAATTGATTGAAGACTTGGACACCATCACCAAGTTGGAGTCAGACAGCCTCGCCCTTACCCTCGCCCCATGTAACATCATTGACACTTGCAAAGAAGCCCTCGAAGGCATTGAATCCAAGGCACAAAAAATGGACATCGATGTTCGGCTTGAATTGCCCGAGGTCGGGATGAGAAGCCTCCATGTGCTCTGCGGCCCCGTCCAAATCCGTCAGGTGCTCACCAACCTGCTCGTCAATTCCATTCACTACGGCAAACAGGGAGGTCAAAGTACATTGCGCATAGAAACCAAAGGCGAAACCGTTCGCATAACAGTCGAAGACGATGGTATTGGAATATCCAATCAAGACCTTGACCGCATTTATGAGCGATTCTACCGAGTCGATAAAAGTCGTTCCCGCCACGCCGGAGGTTCAGGACTGGGACTGTCAATAGTCAAGCACATCATCGAGGCCCATGGGCAAACCATTAAAGTCAAATCCAAACTAAATAAAGGCACCTCATTTTCATTTGACTTGGTCAACCTTGAAGCAGAAGCTGAAAAACGAAACATCCGATTTGATACCCCTGAAATTAGCTAAAGCGTATTGCGGAATTCGACTTGAAGCATACCCATTCCGTCAGCCTTGACGAAAGGATTTGCAGCCTTCTCTGCTCCGATTGTGGTGGATGGCCCATGCCCCGGCCACACTTCATATTCGTCCGGCAGCGAATAGAGCTGTTGCTCAATGCTCGATACCAAATCCTGGGCGCAGCTTCCGGGTAGATCTGTTCTTCCAATGCTCCGCTTAAACAGCACGTCCCCACCAATCACCCATTTGGCTGGGGCATGCACAAAGACAACATGACCTGGTGCATGGCCTGGCGCGAACCGAACTTCCAATTCCGCCGCACCGCACTGAATAGATTCATCAGTTTTCAATATAGCACCCAAGGGAGGGAGCGGATCCATGGGGACGCCGTACACTGCTGCTGACCGCGGCGCTTGTTTATACGTTTCGAAATCCAAAGGGTGCAAGCGTGGTTTCAACCCCCACTTTGCATGCACCCATCCCGCACCTTGGACGTGATCCAGATGGGCGTGAGTCAAAACCAATTGCACAGGCTTCAACGACCGCTTAACGCAAAAATTTGCAAATATGTCGCGCTCGGCACCGTTACTCATTCCGGGGTCAATCACTGTAGCCTCACCATTTCCGTGGTCGACAATGTAGGTCTGCTCTGAAAACGGGTTAAAGGTGAAGGCATGGAGTTCTATCATCTCGGTGTAACTTCGAATGGAATGCTGCGGCAAAGCTATTTCATACGGTTCATTTTGTGCGCGATCTTGACCTGTACAATTTCTGCTGGATTCGGTCAGTTTTACGATGGATCGAACATGGAATTTGGCAAAAATCGTGTTCAACTTAGAGCCTTCGAATGGCAGTACCTTCCAACCCCACGAGCAGAGGTCTACTACTACCAGGGCGGCAAAGCATACGCCAACCGAATCACTTCTGAAATCAAAGATTGGATTGAAGATGTAGAAGAACTTTATGATCGATCCATTGAAGGGACGGTTCAGATTTTGGTTTACAATAAGCAAGCCGAATTCCGCCAATCCAACATAGGAAGCGGCCAGATGAATGCACAAAATATTGGAGGAACGGCGACCCTCGTTGGTTCAAAATTGTTCGTTTATGCCGATGGAGTTTGGGAACACACTGAAGACGACATTAAACGAAGCCTTTCCAACCTCCTATTTAACCAAATTTTATACGGTTCAAATTGGCAAGAAGCACTTCGTTCGTCGACGACGGGCATCTCGTTTCCAGCTTGGTTCACAACAGGGCTTCACAGCTATGTTGCTCATCCATGGTCCGCTACAGTGGCACTTCACGTCTGGGATGCCGCTCGTTGCAAAGAAATCATCCATGCAAATCGGGCGACAGGAATAGAAGCTCGTTGGGTGGGGCATGGCGTGTGGAAGTACATCGCCGATGTCTTTGGAGAACCCGTCATCGCAAACGCATTGTACATGGTGCGCGTTTCGAGCAACCTTGAAAAAGGCCTGCAATATGCCACCGGCATGAACTTGGAACTTTTGCTCGAAGAAGCAAACCAGTACCATCTTGATGCAGCCGGCCCAGCAAATCAGTTTCCAGCCTTGGCTTCGCGAAAAGACTTACGTAAAGCCCGCAAAAATACCGGGGCACTTGACCTGCCTATCCAAACCGACGTTGAATTTCGAGCACTTACGGTACACCCAGATGGCAACCGATACGCTTGGGCACGTGAGGAACGAGGGCAACTGGAAATCTGGATAGGGGACCGCACCAGTGGAGATGCAAAGCGTGTTGGAAGACACGGGCACAAAATTGACCGCATCCAAGATCGGACGCTACCCGCTATGGCGTGGCATCCGAATGGTAACATACTCACCTACGCTCTTGAGCAAGGCTCACAAAACCTGATTTATTCCGTCGATCTGACGTCGTTTGAATCGGTCGAAAAAGAAGTGTTTCGCATTGATAAAATTTTGTCTATGGCATACGCACCGGATGGAATGTCCATGGTCTGGAGTGCAGTTAAAGATGGGCAATCTGATTTGTATCAATACCAGATCCTCGGAAACAACCATACTGCACTTTGGAGTGACCCGTACGATGACCTAAACCCAGTATTCAGTAAAACCGGCCGAACCATTTGGTTCGCTTCCAACCGCCCGGATATCAACCTGAATCATGAGTTCGTCTTGGGCGAACCTGTCAATTCGAACCACGACCTATTTGCTTTTCAGTGGACCAACGATACGCCTCAGCTCATCCATTGGATTGAAACTCCACAACGTGATGAAAGCTTCCCCCAAGTTCAGTTCGATGATAATATCACCTTCCTAGTAGAGCTTGAGGATGGCTCACAAGAGCGATGGATATCTTGGCGAGATAGCGCCGTTGCTTACATCGACACCACGATTCATTACCGGCGGTTTACACAACAGCGCATGGCCGCAAAATTGGAACAGCCTGCAGAACAATTTCAGTGGATTCCTTCTCGTAAAAGTGCCGGATTTTCGTGCAAACTAACCGGACATCCGTTCTGGGTTGAAAAGACTGAAAATAAGGAAGATTGGAAAGACGTTACTCCTGGCACTGCAGATGCCGTTGAAGCCGCGAATGTTCAATTAGATTGGGAGTGGACACCTGGGCCAACCGAAGCCGATTTTCGTAATTATACCTTTGGTCCATGGTCTAGCTTAAGTCAAATCGATGCGGACAATGAAAAAGAGCTGGAGGATCCGGCGAGAACTGCGCTAGATTGGAAGCCGTTCAAATTGCCTAAGCCGAGGAACTATAGGCTCAACTATGCCATTGAATCCATTACCGGCCAACTGGATAATTCATTCGGCTCCACATTCTATCAAGCCTATGGTGGAAACATAGCTGTGCAACCAGGCCTTGGTGGTCTGTCTCAAATCTCCGTCGCCGATTTGTTCGAGAACCGACGGTTTACAGCCGGCTTTCGATTGGCTGGGTCACTTGAAAACAGTCGGTATTTGTTCGCCTATTCTGATCTGAAAGGGCGGTGGGATAAGACTTGGATGATTGAACGTCAAGGTATAACACAAGGCATTGATAACAACCAGACATTTATCCGCACCCACATCCACATGCTTCGCCGCCAATGGAAGTACGCGCTGGATGAGGTGCGCAGCTTTCGCATACAAGGGGTCTACCGACTCGACCGCATCACTCCCTTATCCACCGATGCATTCAATCTCACGAAACCCACGCAATTTGCTGGGCAAGCAGGTGCTTTGATTGCTTATGTCTTCGATAACATCAGGGAGCGAATGATTAACATCCCCGAAGGAATGCGCTACCGCGTCTGGGCGGAATACTACGTAAATCCCATCGCATCAGAATCCACCTTTGGCACCACAGGGTTCGACCTTCGAATATACAAGCCCGTATGGAGAAATGTGATTTGGGCCAATCGGCTAGCTGCAGACTGGTCCATTGGCGAACTAAGGCTGCTTCACATGATCGGTGGCGTGGATAACACCTTATCGCTTATTAGCAACGCAGAATCACCTATTGACCCCAATATAAATTACGCTTATCAAAGTCGCCTAGCACCACTCCGCGGATTCAATACTAATGCCAGAAATGGCTCGCACATGGCTCTTTTCAACAGCGAATTGCGCATCCCAATTTGGAGTACCCTGAGTTCGCACCCTATTGATACTGAATTGTTACAAACCCTGCAATTCGTAGGATTCTTTGATGTGGGTTCAGCATGGAATGGCAAGCATCCCTACGACAATACCAATACTTTCAATCAGGTAACCGTGACGCAAAACCCCATCACTGTCACCATCGACAACAACCGTGAGCCCATCATATGGGGTACAGGCTTCGGGTTACGAGGCAAGGTTCTAGGGTATTGGTTGCGGGCCGATTGGAGCTGGGGGGTTGACGACGGGCGCTGGCAAGAACGCATTTTCAATCTTTCCCTTCAACTCGATTTCTGAAAAATGGATATCCATACCCTCTTTTTGTTGCTCTGCATCGGACTCTTTGCAGGTATCGCTAGCGGCTTCGTTGGCATTGGTGGCGGCATGATTATAGTCCCCGCCCTCATTTTTGGATTGGGACTAAACCAACACATGGCTCAAGGCACTTCTTTGGCGATGATGATTCCGCCCATTGGGATTCTCGCCGTAGTGAGCTATTACAAAGCGGGGCAAATTCAGTTGGAGTACGCTGGTATTCTCGCGTTGACATTCGTGGTGGGCGCCTGGATCGGGAGCAAATGGGCCCTGAGCATCAATCCGTCTGTGGCACGATTGATTTTCGGTTTGTTGATGCTCTTCGTGTCGGGGCGCTTGATTCTACAGTCCTGGAACAGCTTGAATCCCTAACCAATTCAGTTTGCAAATTCGCTCAAAAATTTGATACGAGCCATCCGCAACTCTTCCTCACTGTATGCATCATTCCACTCGGCTATTAATTCCGCCGAGCCTTCGTCTTCGCTTTCTTTCAGGAAGTCAAAAAGTTCCTCCAAGCTCTCTTCATCCAGTGTCTTATTGATTACGTAATCCAAATTCACTTTGGTGCCTGCCGAAACGATGTTCTCAATCTCATCAAGCACTGCTTCTAATGTCAGATTTAAGTCCCGAGCGATGTCGGGTAATTCAATTTGGCGATCGATTCGTTGAATAATATGAACTTTTGACGAAGACCGTGCACGAGACGAACGCACCAACAGATCCTCTGCCCGTTCGATACCCTCTTCCTTCACATAATCCCCAATCAATTTTAAAAATGGCGCTCCATATTTCTTGGCCTTGCCTGAACCGACTCCGGTTATACGCAGGAGCTCGTCCTCGTCAAGCGGATAGTGAATGGCCATCTCATCCAAACTGACATCTTGAAAAATGATGTACGGTGGAAGCGACTCTGAATCTGCCACATCTTTCCGCAAAGCTTTCAGCATATCGCGCAACTTTGCATCAGCCGCACCTCCTTGATTGGATCGTGTCTGGCTCATACTGTCTATTGCGTCGACATCTGAATAATCCCGTTCTTCAGCGACCATCACCGGTTTGGGGTTGGTCAAGAACTCCATCCCTCGATCGGTGATTTTCAATACGCCGAAGGTTTCAACTTCTTTGCGTAATAATCCGAGGACCAGCATTTGCCGAATAATTCCATTCCAATGCTTTTCATCACACTCTATGCCCTTTCTCCAGAACGGACTCGTAGTGCCTTTGTAGTCCTGAATTTCGCGGTTTTCCTGCCCACAGAGCATCCCAGTGTAGAAGGGCGCACGGAACATTTGCTTGTGCTCGAGAATGGCACTCAGAATCAAATGTATCTCCTCCTGTCCGTCCCGCAACTTCGGCGGGTTGGCCATATTATCGCAGTTTAACGCTCCTGGGCCGTTTACTTCGTCATATTCCTCACCGAAATAATGCAATAAGAATTTTCGACGGCTCATGGATGTCTCTGCGTAAGCCATGACTTCTTGTAGCAACTGCGCTCCGATTTCTTGTTCTGCAAGCGGCTTCCCCTGAAGGAATTTTTCAAGCTTTTCGATATCCCGATGGCTATAAAAAGCAATGCAGTGACCTTCTCCACCATCCCTGCCAGCGCGACCTGTTTCTTGGTAGTAACTTTCCAAAGATTTTGGCATGTCGTAGTGGATGACGTACCTAACGTCTGGTTTATCTATGCCCATCCCAAATGCTATCGTCGCTACGATTACATCCACGTCCTGCATGAGAAACTGGTCCTGGATTCTGCTGCGTTGATTAGCATCCATGCCCGCATGATATCCTAAAGCCTTGATGCCATTTACGCGTAGGACTTCTGCAATTTCTTCGACTTTTTTTCGGCTCAAACAATATACGATGCCACTCTTGCCGATATTCGTCTTGGAATGGCGCACTATCTGTTTTAATGCGTCTTTTTTGGGGCGCACTTCGTAAAACAAATTCTCACGATTAAACGAAGCCTTAAAAAGCCTAGCGTTCTTCATTCCCAGGTTCTTCTGTATATCCGTTTGAACCTTTGGTGTTGCAGTCGCTGTGAGAGCAATAATTGGCACCGCAGCAATTTGATTCACAATGGTACGAATCCGACGGTACTCCGGTCTGAAATCGTGACCCCATTCAGAAATGCAGTGCGCTTCATCCACAGCGACGAAACTGATTCGTACGCTGCGTAAGAAATTGATGTTGTCCTCTTTCGTCAAGCTTTCAGGTGCAACATAGAGCAACTTGGTCAAGCCGGTACTCACATCGTCTCGAACTTGGGTCGCCTCTGACTTTGACAGGCTTGAATTAAGGAAATGTGCAATTGAGTCACCTTCATGGTGTCCGCGGATAGCATCCACCTGGTTCTTCATCAAAGCAATGAGCGGTGATACGACGATTGCGGTTCCTTCCATCATTAAAGCAGGCAACTGATAGCATAATGATTTACCGCCCCCAGTAGGCATGATGACGAAAGAATCGATTCCCTCCAATACGCACTCAACAACCTGCTCCTGCTCACCCTTGAATTCATCAAATCCAAAGAAGTGCTTGAGCGCCTTGGAGGGCAGCAGTTCTAATGTACTCATCAATCAGACATTTGGTTCCGACCTAAGCCGGGCGAAAAGCATAACTTTACGCCTATTAAAGATATGGTATTTTGTCGCTCGCTCGACGTCCAATCCACGAACGAGAAGCGCACATCCACAGTTTGAATTCTAGCACGTCATGAATTGGATAGAACGGGCAACCCATACCCTTTTACTCGAGAGCCAAGCCATCGCGCATTTGGTGCCACAGCTCGACGAATCATTTGAGGCCATTGGTAAGCTGATTCTAAAAATCGAAGGACGAGTCATCATGACGGGGATTGGCAAAAGTGCCATTATCGCACAAAAACTCGTCGCAACCTTCAATTCCACAGGAACTCCAGCCATCTTCATGCACGCCGCTGATGCCATACATGGCGATCTCGGCTTAATTCAGAATGATGATTTGGTCTTATGTATTTCCAAAAGTGGAAACTCCCCTGAAATCAAAGCCCTTACGCCTCTTATAAAAAGCCGTGCATTCCCCCTCATTGGAATGGTCGGCAACCGCTCTTCACACCTCGCCCAGCATGCGGATTATATCCTCGACACCACGGTTTCAAAAGAAGCTTGCCCTTTGGATTTGGCTCCTACGTCGAGTACAGCCGCTCAAATGGCAATGGGCGATGCGCTTGCAACCTGCTTGATGGAAGCCCGAGGGTTTAAAGCAGAAGACTTTGCAGAAATGCACCCGGGCGGGGCACTGGGTAAGAGGCTTTACACAAGAATCGGAGATCTCATCGAAGAAGCTCGCGCTCCACAGGTTCGACCTGATTCGCCTCTAGCCGATGTAGTCTTGCAAATGAGCCAAGGACGCTGTGGCGCAACAGCGGTGATCGACTCCGGCCAAATTGTTGGCATCATTACCGACGGCGACCTGCGCCGTCACCTCGAAGCCCCTCATCAATCTGAAGCATTAGCATCGAAACTGATGTCAGCTGAACCGAAAACAATGGAATCTGATCAACTCGCAGCACATGCTTTGCAAGTCTTGGAACAACACGCTATTTCGCAAATAATTGTTGCCAACGCTGGAAAATACATGGGAATGATTCACTTGCATGACCTAATCAGAGAAGGAATTATTTAAGGCTAATTTTATCACATGCCACTGGACCAATTAGAAGACCAGCCCCCCCAGGATGTCGAAATGGGCTTCTTGGATCACTTGGAGGAGTTGAGAAAGCGCCTATTCTATGCAGCGTTTTTCATTGTCGCCGGGGGAATTGGCTTGTTTGTGGCTAAAGACTGGCTGTTTGACGTGGTGCTGTTCGGACCACGCCAAACTGATTTTATCAGCTTTCGCGCTTGGTGCCAACTTTCAGAATGGATTGGGGCTGGTGAGTCCTTGTGTGTGGATCGCATCAACTATGAACTGATCAACACCACCATGCTAGGCAATTTCACTACGCACATTTTGGTGTCAGCCATCGCCGGATTTATCGCGGCATTCCCTTTTGTCTTTTGGCAAGGCTGGTTATTCATTCGGCCCGCACTCAAAAATAACGAGCGGCATTCAGCACGCGGTATCGGCTTCAGCTCCTCCTTCCTATTCTTCTTGGGTGTGGCATTCGGATACTACGTGATTGCCCCTCTTTCTCTACAATTTTTAGGCAACTATGAGTTGGGAGATGTCCAATCGCGGATATCCGTTATGTCTTACATGAAAACCGTGGCATCCATTACTCTCGCCTCCGGCTTGGTTTTTCAGCTACCAATGATGGTTTACTTTTTTAGTCGTGCTGGGCTCGTCACTCCCGAACTATTAAAAAGGTACCGCCGGCATGCATTGGTCGGAATTCTGATTGTTTCCGCCTTGATAACGCCACCGGATGTCACCAGCCAAGTCCTGGTGTCTTTGCCAGTGCTCGTCCTCTATGAGCTTAGCATTGTCATCGCCAAACGTGTCTATGGCAAACGGACGAATGCATAACCGCGCTTTGCGTATAGCCTCAGCTTTTGCTGCCATGTTAACCTTCGTTGCCGTGAGTTGTGCCCAAACGACCGTGGT
>MDTG01400370.1_pt1 | contig 11873 bp, 8 predicted proteins | sample 811421 | NCBI WGS metagenome assembly MDTG01 (sample SAMN05326645, study PRJNA326480) | marine metagenome | isolation source: seawater | place: Pacific Ocean: South East | collected 2011 | reverse complement strand
TAACTTTATCAATATTTCAGTAGCCTTTCTTTTGGTTATTTTGCTACAAGTTGTTCCATTGTCATTGATTCATCTTGTTCCCATCACCCTTTTATTTGCAGCCTTTATTTATTTAGGCCTTTACTATTATGCAAGGCAATTTGCCCCAGATATTTAATCACTTTTTACTTCTAAATGCTCTAATATTTGGATTCTTAATGCCATTCTTAATTTTTGTGTAAATTCTAGTGAGATACTTTTAAGATGAGTAATTTCAACTTCGGTAAATCCACTACGTAGATTTACAAGCATATTCTCTAGTCGCGGATCATTTGTAATTGCTTGTTCATTGGAGGATTTTAAATCTCTAAGGGCAAAATCTGTACCATAGAGGCCAATGACTTGTCTTAGAAATAAAATCTGCTGCTCATTATTTTTTTCAGAAATAAGCGTAATACTAATCCATTCTGTAGTATTTGTATCGCCTGTAAGTTTATTTAATACTGTAATTTCAAGAGTTGCTATATTTTCTGCTTTGTTAAAAGTAGGTATTATATTTAATTCTAAGACTGTTCCAAGAAAATGATGGGTAAAAGGCTTTTCTTGATCCTTGACGCTTATAGTTGCTGCAAGTTTTTCAAGGTCAATATTAGGTGCAATAATATGGAGTGTGGATAACATGTGATGTGAAACGATAAAATCCTGGTCTGTGGGTTCTTTTGTGCCTAGAATCAAAAGCTCACCATCATTGTTTAGGTTGAATTTTTCTGATACTTTTTTTCCAAACGCACTAAAATCAATGATGGATAACTCTTTTGAATCTAAGAGCATTGCTTTTATTTTACAAATATGCGCTTTTACATCATCCATCCACACAGTGAGTTTTATATTTTTAGGGTGGCTAATTATGCTACAAATTGTTTCAGGCGCTACAACTGGAATTATATCACGTAGTTCCTGAGCAATTGAATAGTTACTATTATCGATATGAGTAGGTACCGCTAGATGCGCTAGTAGGTATAAAGCATAATCATCGGGTAATTTAAGATTTTGAAAAAGCGGCAATAAGTTATCGAGATCAATTTTAGATAGCTGTTCAAGTTCAGGAAGAGGAGAGTGTGTTAAGATAAAAATTAGGCTTTGAGGGGTAAATAAAGAAAATTCTTCTAATCTTTGGCCTAATTTAAGGAGGTTAAGAAATTGATTTTCTCTTAAATGTTTTATGGACCAAAAAATTTTTTTATGTGTTTTGCTTTCAAACCTTGGGGTTACAAAATTTTCAGTGGCCGTTATAATGTTTAGCAAATCACCAGCGCTAATATTTGGAGCAAATACCTTAGCTACCATACTTAATTCTGCCAAAAAGATCATGCTTTTGCAGGGGTCTTTAATTCGTGAATTTTCCTTAAATTTTTCTATTAGTTTTACCCAATGATGCGTTTCTATTAAACCTTCAGTATTAGGCTCTGTTGTTTTTTCAAGCTCTGATAATTGAAGGTTACTGGAGTGAAATATGCATTCTAAAATAGGTGAAGGTTTGCCTATTAAAAGAGATTGAATCTCCTCCAGCCAAGTATAGTCTTCAATCAAATTTTTTCCAGAAGATATCGAGGATAATAAAATTGCTGTATTGAGAAAGGCCTTGTTGTCAAATTCGAGAGTAGTACCTGCTTTTTTTTGACTTAAAGAAGAAAGTGAACTAATAGTGGAGGCTTTATCGTTGCCTTTCCACGCAGCTCCTTGTAATTCTTGATATAGGTATGCTATTATTCTATCGAATTTTTCGTAACGGATTATATTATTATCTCTGTAGGGCTGAAAAATCACACTTTGAAGTGAAATAGGTTTTGCTAAAGTTGCAAATTGTTGTTTTGTTAGTGGTAGCAGATTAAATGCTTCAAGTTGATCCAAACTCTTTTGAAAATTCTCTGGACATGGGTGGCCTATGAATGACATCAGTTGAACAGGCAGGTTGTTTTTTTCGCAATATTTTCTATTTAAATAAAAAGGGGGTATTGGAGAGAGGTGTTGTTGAGAAAAAAATTCAGTTGGTAATATACCCGGGTTGGATACGAAACGCATTTGTCTTGAAGCACTATCGTAATATTTAACCTGTAGGTTTGGTAGACGGCTTAAAATTTCAAAGGCCAAAGATTCCTCATAAGCGGTGTCTTCGTATGATTCTATATTTTCAAAAAAAACTGATTTTAGGTATTTTTCATTTTCACCACAGGGATATAGCATCATACAATTTAAAAAAGCAGCGTAAGCGCTTAAAACTTTCCGTTCAGCGGGATGAAGAATTTCCCTAGTGCTTTTAAATAATTGGTTCTGGATATGTTTTACTATATCAATATAGCCTATATTGAAAAAGTGTTTCAAAGTAAGCATACTTACTCTTAAACCTTCGCATAGAAAAGTACTCTTTTGCTCCTCTAGATAGAGTTTTAGACTCCTATGTATTTCTTCATTAAGGCATAGGCAGGTTAATGTCGTATTTATAACAGCATCTTCCAAGGTTAAATTTGAAAGATCTAAATCTTGTAAAGGCTCATTTAGATTATCTATTGTGCTATTTGAGGGTTGTAATAAATGATTATATCTCTCACCACAAATTATTGTTTCGATATGTTTGCTATAGATTTGTTCTTCAGCAGATTTTATTTCACATGGTTTTTTCAAGTGATAGTAACTCATAAAGTCAAGTAAGGAAACTACTTTCCCAGCAGACGAATATACTGGAACTTTATTTAGAACAAGCATTATTGAAGCAAGTTTTTGACTATAATCTTCTTCTTCAATTTTTGTTGGATCGCCTATCCATTTTAGAATTGATTCTTCTTTAGAGTAAAGACTCTGCATATGTTCTTCTAGCGGATTATATAAAATACATGCTTGGAGTGTATTTAAACGAAACATTGATACGTCGTAAAGGTGCTGACCATAATCTACCGATGTTTCACCACTCCAAGCACTCTCACTAGATTTCCTTTTGTTAACATGCTCTAAAAAAGCTTTTTTATCACTCACCTTTGTTAACATCAAATGAGCCCAAGAGAGGTTTTCAAAAACAGTTTGCATCCGTTTTCTATATGGGGTTTGTGGATCAGAAGAAAAAGATCGAACAGTAAACGGTCCCCAGCATCCTACTGTTCTTGGAGCTGCAGGATATGTACGATAAAAAATACCGTCTACAGTCTTTTGATCTTCAATATTAGCGCCCATGATGAGGAACAATGCTGTGGCGAAAGCGTCTATATTTTCCGCTTTTTCAGGGGGGGCATCACATGTTAGCTGGGAACTAAGGGTATGATGTAAATATTCATAAGTTTGGGTTTTGTGTGGGATACTAGCGATAGTATTCACCTCCTAATAAGTAGAAGTTACTCCTATTCCAAATTGAAACGCTGGGACAGCGTGCATCCTTTCTGCCCAAGTTCTATCTGACCTTAAATTTGATAAATATTGACCTTCGACGATTGAAAGGCTTGTGTACGCAATGGCTGAGTAGATTGTTTGTCGCAAGGTATGCTGCTCTGATAGTTCTTGGTCATCTTCTTTGCATTGTTGTAGAATACCGTAGGCTAACAACTGAAGGATAGGAATTTTCGAGTAAAATATATATGTATTTGTTTTTTTTGCAGAATCATCGTGTGAAAAATCTATTTTATCTAGTTTGGAGGCAAAAAGGTAGGATAAAGGAGTTACGGTTGCTGTAATGCACAAGGGTAGAATATCTTGAAAAATATGGCGGAATAAATACATCTGATACCCTATGAAAGCATATGACAGAGTTGCAAAAGCCCAAGTAGCGGCTGTAGCAAGTTTTTTTGTGGTTTTAGTGAGCTCGATCCTCGTATTAAGTTCACTATTAACAGCAGCAGTTTCCATTGAAACATACACTCCATGAAAAAAAGAGGCCGCGAAGTTCGTTTCAATGCGCCCTAAACCAAATAGAACACCTGGAACCACTGTCGAAAGAAAACTAAGTGATTTAAGTACGATTATCAACCGGTGTTTTTGTGCTTTAAGGATTAATTGTTGTTCCGTCTCTGCAGTACGCCTTCGCTCGTTGATTATCGATAGCATATAACCTAGCGCAGTATCAGTTAAAAAACCTCCGGAAAAGCCTAACCCTAAAAAACCAATGCCTTTCTCAATGCCAGTATCTTTAATCAAACCATATGCTCCAATCACTGAGCTAGCAATAGATGAAATAGCTATTATAATTACTCGATCAATATATCGGTTGCCGTATAGAGGTATGGTCCTGGGACTGGAAGGTTCATTTCCGTCAGCAATTAATAGGGAACGGTCTCCCTCACCTATTATTTCGGAGCCTCTATTTAAATGTTCGCCGCTATCTAATATAGTATTTGGGATATGTTGCAGCTGATTGTTTCTGTCCATTCTTTCAACAACACATCGACTCCTTGTTAACTGAAAGTTTACATAAACAGTTTCCGCTGTAATTAAGCCAAATATTCCATCAATGCAGCCTCTTATAGGTTTATGACTTTGGGTAATATTAAGAAAAATTTGAGTCAGTAGTAAATAGGTCACCCCAGAAGTTTTGATGATCACATCTCTTAATCTTATGGCCATTTTGCAGGAACTTTCTGCTGATATAAACGCAAATATTCCAGTTGATATATTTAATATAGTACTCACTTGTTTATTAAAAAAAATTGAAGTCGTTGCTGACCCAGCTGCAAGAATCGCAAAAGTTGCTGGGTTTTTAAGTAGGTTGCACCTAGATGGTGGGCGGGATCCGTTTCCTGTATGAAGGTGGTAAGAATCTTCAGCAGTAGCTCTAAACGATGCTTGTATTGGATTTTGTAAAACAGGTTTTAAAATGGTAGACATTTTTTTTATATTTTTTTAAAGGTATTATCTATACTAGGTAGATTTTATTTCAAGAACTTTATTGACAGCTTTTTATGTACTTGATACATACAAAAAAAAGGATAAAAGCATGTTTAAAAAAGCCGTCAAAACAGTACTACCCCTCTTTTTAACTATTTTACTTTTCAAAGGTTGCGATAGCACTAAGCCAGAGTCTCCAAATCCACAGGATGAAAAGAGTGAAGAAGGAAAGAAAGAAAATAACTTAGCTACATTTTCAGTAGGGGGAACACTTTCCTCCCAAGTAATAGATGAAGTCGAACTACCAGCAAACGCTCAAACTAGAGACGAACAATTACCTGAAGATGAATCGGATTCAGGTAACGAGGACCCATCTACGGCAGAAGAAAATGGTGATTCTCAAGACCTTGACGTAGCAGAGGCTGATCCTAATCCGCAACAAGAGACTGACGAGCATTTTGGCCCAGTTCCGTAAGCTATTTTAAGAAAAAATTATTTAGCAAAGTTCGTTGTCGTTAAAAAAGTAAGGGATTTCCACGGCAGCAGTCTCTGGTCCATCCGATCCATGTACAGCATTAGCATCGATAGATTCTGCAAAATCTGCCCTGATGGTCCCTGGATTAGCTTCTGCGGGGTTAGTGGCTCCCATGATTTCCCTATTTTTCTGAATAGCATCTTTTCCCTTAAGGACTGAAATAACGACGGGGCCACTAATCATGAATTGAACCAAATCAGAGAAAAAAGGACGCTCTTTATGAACTGCGTAGAATCCTTCCGCTTCTAGTTTAGTGAGTTTTTTCATTTTGATAGCAATAACTTTGAGTCCAGCTTGTTCAAAACGGGAAATAATTTGCCCAATAAAGTTTTTTGCAGTAGCATCTGGTTTGATAATTGATAATGTATTCTCAGTCATTATTCCCACTCCTTTTCAGCGTTAAAAGTATTTACGGTTTTTAAATCTCGTACTATAAATATATTTGGATTTACTTTCAATTCATTGCCTTGAACTTTCCTTTTTGATTTAATATATTTAACCTATTTAAGAGATTATATGATGACGAGTAATAGTATAGATTTTTCTAAGGTTGAAAAGGTTCTTGTAGCAAACTTGAGACATCATGGAGATGTTCTTTTATCAAGTCCTGTTTTTTCCATTTTAAAAAAGCGTTTTCCACATTTGAATATAGATGCTTATATTTATGCTGAAACTTTTACTATGCTCAAAAATCACCCTGCCATATCACGCTTCTATCTGTATGACAAAGAAATTAAAAAAAAATCGCTTTTTAAGAGATGGTTATACGAGCTCAAAATATTATTAAAATTAAGAAAAAATAGCTACGATATGGTCATCAATTTAACGGAAGGGGATAGAGGGGCAATAGTTGCAAGAATTTCTAATCCTTTGTATGCGATTGGTGTTGATCCTGAGGGTACAGGAATGATTGGTAAAAAAAGTATCTACACCCATTTGATTAAAAAGACTCAAGATATTAAACATACGGTCGAAAGACATCTAGATGCTTTAAGATGTATAGGTATCCACCCAGATGAGAAAGAAAAAAAAATTACCTTTAATGTTCCTCAGCAGGACATGCAGAGAGTGGATCATTTAGTGCAGGGCAATTTCGTGCTTATTCACTCAGTTTCAAGATGGATGTTTAAAGCATTGCCCTCTCATACAATTGCAGAGGTTGTTAAATACTTAATTAATCAAAAGATACAAGTTGTTTTAACTGCTAGCTCTATGCCATCTGAGGTTTCATATGTCAAAGAGGTGATAAAGATTTGTCCAGATGTAGTTGATTTGTCTGGCAAAACTACGCTTATTGAGCTAGGCGCTCTTATTAAAAAGTGTATGTTTATTGTTAGCGTTGACTCTGTTCCAATGCACATTGCAAGTGCGCTCAAGAAGCCGACACTGGGCATATTCGGTCCATCCTGTGATGTTAAGTGGGGTCCATATAAAAATCCAAGATCCAAGGTTATAAGCTTGAATATTCCGTGCAGGCCCTGCTTTCAAAAGGGATGTGGTGGATCTGGGCTGAGCAAATGTTTGGAAAAGCTTCAAGCTGAAAAAATTATAAAACCTTTATCGGAAATGGTTAAAGAAAGTGAGCTTGCGAAGCCTTTTTAAAGCTCGAAGTCCTCGCCAAAATATGCAGATCTGGCGTTTTCACATGAAATAATTTCGTTAATTTTCCCCGAGTGGGTTACAGTACCTCCTTGTAATAAGTAGCAATGATCAACTATTGAAGACACTTCTCGAGCATTATGATCAGTTATAAGAATACTTATTCCTTTCGCTGTAAGAAATTTGATTACATTTTTAACGTCTTTTATTGTTTTTGGGTCTACATTTGCAAAAGGCTCATCCAAAAGTAGTATTTTTGGTTTGGTTATTAACGAACGAGTAATTTCTAGTCGGCGGCGCTCTCCACCTGAAAGTGTAGCCGCTTTTTTCTTCGATAGGGCGTGTAAATCTAATTCGCCGAGTAATTTATGAAGGCGGGAAAACCGCTCACTTTTTGATAATGAAAACTTTTCAAGAATGCATAGGATATTTTCCTCAACAGTAAGGTTCCCAAAAATAGAGGGTTCCTGGGCTAAATATCCCATACCTAGCTGTGCACGTTTATGTACCGGTAATTTTGAAACATCAATCCCATTGAAAATAACGGCCCCTGTCGTTGGCTTTATTAGCCCCATTGTCATATAAAAAGCCGTTGTTTTCCCCGCTCCATTTGGCCCAAGCAACCCAACAACTTGTCCCTTTTTAACAGTAAAGGAGGCATTTTTTACAACAAGTTTATTCTCGTAATATTTCGTTAGATTTCGAACTTCTAAAATTATGCTATGTGTTTGAATATCCATTGTATTAATTTAATGTTCATATTATTTGAAAGACGCCACGACTTAATTTTTTTTAAATTTTTCAATATTTTCGAAAGTTATTTTAATTTTTTCTGTCACAATTTTTGGAGAGCCGTCTAAAAAATTGATTTTTGCCCCGGACGCATACCCACTATATGTGCTTGATTGGGGGTTGTAGGTAAATAATTCGGTTTCCGGGTCCATTTGGAAATCTGACAAAAAGAGGTTATTGCTATAAAGGGTTAGATTTTTGTAGTTAAATAATGCATCTGGTGAAGATAGAAATTTAAACGAAGTATTTGTGCTTGTAGTTCGGTTATTTTTATTATCTTGTTGGATATAACCTTCCAAATGATTAAATTTTTCCGTTAAAATCTTTTTTTCGCCTTTGAACTGAAAAGACAACTGAGAACTTTTCGATTTAAAATAATGATGCAAGCGGGTTCCAGGTTTACTTTCGGTCCAAATGTCTTTTTCACACCCTTGACGAACTTGGTATAGGTTTAAAGGTTTAAAAGTACTTTTGGTCAAGGCATGGCTATTGCAGATTTTATCTTTGTTTTGATCTGAATATATGATTGGACATGCCCAGAATTTAAAACTGTAACAAACAAATAAGGCGCAAAAGAAAAATGCGTAAATGGTTTTTTTTCTTTTTAACATTGCGGTGACCATGAAGATATAAGTTCATGCAACGCTTTGGTTTGTGCAATAAGCTTTTCTAGGATTTGAAAGGGCATTACCGAGTACTTATCGCTTAAGGCTTTGTCTGGGTCGTTATGGGACTCTATAAACAGCATATCAGCACCCGAGACTACTGCTGCTTTTGCCAGCGTGGGAATAAATTCTCTTTGTCCTCCTGAGCTTGTGCCTTGTGCACCAGGCAATTGAACAGAATGAGAGGCATCAAAGCAAACAGGGCATCCAAACTGCTTCATTATTGGAATCGATCGCATATCAGCAACTAGGTTATTGTAGCCAAATGATGAGCCTCGTTCAGTGAGGATAATTTTTTCAGATCCCGTCTTTTTTAGCTTTTTAATAACATTAACCATTTCTGGAGGGGACATGAACTGCGCTTTTTTTATATTTATCCATACGTTTGTTTGAGCTGCTGCAATAAGAAGATCTGTTTGGCGACATAAAAACGCAGGTATTTGAATAATATCGCAAACTTCTGCAGCAGCTTCTGCTTGTGATGGCAAATGAATGTCTGTTAAGATTGGAACGTTACAGATTTTTTTTACTTTTTCTAGAATGCGCAGTCCCTTATCTAATCCTGGACCTCTGTAGGAATCTATTGAAGATCTATTTGCTTTATCAAAACTTGATTTGTATACAAAATGCACGTTGTGACGCTCACAAATGCTTTGTAATATTTCTGCGGATTGGAGCGCGTGTTGTTCATTTTCAATGACGCACGGTCCTGAAATAACTGTGAACTTTTTGCGGATTTTTTGATTAAAATCATCTAAATTCTCCATCTAATATTCTCCAATTGTAAAGATATTTGTAATTATACTTGAAATTCATTTTTCTTATGACTAAAATTTACATAAAATGGATTGATAGCTCAGCTGGATAGAGCACCCGCCTTCTAAGCGGACGGTCGCAGGTTCGAATCCTGCTCAATCCGATTTAAAGGTATGACTACCAATGGACGATCAAGAAAATAATCAGAAGTTAATAGGAGACTTTATTTTAAGAGCTCTGCCTTTTGATGATATAGAATCAATTATTGCAAATCTCAAAAAAGAAGTTTGCCGTAAAAGCAATTCGATGCACAGGGAGGAGCTTATTAATACCACCCTAGCTCAGCTAATACTTGGTTGCTCTGATCCAGCATTTCTAATGTATGCGGTTATTGATTTTGTTTCTAAAATTTCAAACGAAGAAATCATCACAAATTATTCATTCGTATCTTTTGAGCTATGGCTTAATCAACTTTGCAATTTATCCGATAAACAAAAGTACCAAATTAGAGGAAAAATAGCGGGTAAATACATTCCACGCGATGCTTATCAAGCCTATTTCCCAATTGGTATGGGAAAAAAATACCATGGTACTCATTTTGTTACGGCTCATCACTCTCCAGATCTTGATACAATAGTTGCAAGCTTTTGGGGATGGATAGATTCCTTTGCTGCGCAGGTAAGCGCTGGGCTACATATTTGGAACGTACCTGGCGGTATACCAAAATCCCAGGTGGAAACCGATCTTTTATTTAATGAGATGTTCGGACCGCAATCTATACAAATCCTTGCGAAAACGCACCTTTCACTCACTCTCACAAGCATTGATCTTATGACTCAAGAAGGCCTCACCAAAAAAAATACAAGCAACTTAGCAATTAGTTTCGATCACGAAAGACAAAGACATGCCGTTGTACTTGTTGACCAAGAAGGGTACTACATTGGAGATTGGAGAACAATCGACTTTGAGGGAGTAAGGCAGATCATTATGTCTTTTAATAATTGCCTACTCTGGTTTGAATCAAACCTACATATTGAACTTATATCTTGTTTTGCTGACAAAATAGTTAACGTTACAATAGTGTCGCAAAAAATACAGGGTCTGCTGGATATAAAAATTTGTGATTCAAAGCCTGCAAGAGAACTCACTTTACGGCAGCTAAAATTTATTGATAATTTCCTTAAAAAAGTGTTGCATATAAAAAAGGGTATAGAATCAAGTTTTGAGGAGTTTATTTTTGGCGTTGAGAAGCTCAATATTGTTAATTTTTCCCAGGTGATAGCTTGGCTTAAATCGTTGAAGGAAACAGACCTTTTTGACTCAGACGGCAATCTCACAAAAAATCGGCCTCAACTTTTCAATCAGCTAGAAGTTTTCGTAAAATTACTGTCTGAAACATTTACGGCTATCAGGTTATACAATGATAGCTTGGATATTGCATTTCGTATTAAAACAGATGTTTTTGGATTTGCGCCACACTTTCTCAGCCATAGAACAGATATACAAGAAATTCAGGGTAAAATAGGAGATTACTCCTACCTTACTGTAACCCATAAAGACATTAATGACCGGTTGTTGCCTGTTGGAATAATACATGCATCTGATTTACAAAGACAAGGCCTAGGAACAGTATCTTTGAGAGATTTTTGTAATCGCGAAGAGATGAACATTCCATCATATTTACAAATTATTAGTGTAATTGACCATCATAAAAGCTCTTTATCTACTTTATCGCCACCTAAGGCTATTATTAGCGATGCCCAGTCAACAAATGCAATTCTTGCTCAAATGGCTTTTGAAATAAACGATGCTTATGGAACATCAGGGTTAAGCATCGAAGATATAAATACTCAAATTCAAGAGACTGTAAATGATTTGGAATCGCCCAAAAATAGTCGAATTTTTCAGCGATTGCTTTGCAAAAAAAGAATTCTTCTAAAAAGTAGTGGTTATTTTATTTCACCTGATAGGGAAATCGCAGAATATACGCATTTTTTATATGCTATTTTAGACGATACTGATTTATTAACAAAAGTATCTAGAGTAGACGTTGAATGCGTAAGAGATTTGCTAAACAGGCTTAAATCTTTATATTTAAAACGCGAAGTTGAAACTATAGATTTCGATGATATTCCTGAGAGTAACTGTTTTTCATCAATTGCCGCTGAAAAGCTGCTCAAAAATAAGGACTTCTATTCAATATACAGCAAGGTATACGAGAAAAAAGAACAGCTAGTTGAAGAAAATCTCAAAAAGAGACCTGGCAAACCCTTTTTAAATATATTTAATGATACAAAAATTCTAAACTTTTGCTGCCGTGTAGGGCAAACAAAAATATTTGCAAAGAATTACTTAACCTTTAAAGAGGTTGAAGGCTCCCTTCGAGGGCAATGGTTTGATAAAATAAAAAATGTTTATCCGAATAATAAACAAATCATTCTCCACATTCATACCATTTCAACCATTAAAAGTTCGGCAGAAGTCTTTTCAGGAAACCCAGGAGAATACTCTCATCTTGATCAAATGTGGATTTGGATACCTCAACAAGAAAATGGCATTGAAAAATTAAAACTTTTTTTAAATAAATTTAAGGACGCTCCAACAACTCAGTCTCTTAAATTTAAGCTTCAGGTTTTTGGTAAAGATGCAAAGGTATATGCCCAAATTTTTGATGAAAGCTT
>MDTG01399651.1_pt1 | contig 11873 bp, 11 predicted proteins | sample 811421 | NCBI WGS metagenome assembly MDTG01 (sample SAMN05326645, study PRJNA326480) | marine metagenome | isolation source: seawater | place: Pacific Ocean: South East | collected 2011 | reverse complement strand
TTTAATACTTTTCATAAATAATTTTTTACTTTAATATTTTTTTTTTTATTAGAATTTTATAAATTTTCTCAGTTTGATTATAATTTAGTTGGATTTTCTCTGCTATCGAAATTAGATCGTTTTTACCGTCTGAATAAGATAAAAAATTTAAAATATTTTGAGATGTTTTATCTACTTTTTTAGTGGATAAAGTAGGATATAGATTGTATCTGGTTAAAAATGGTTCACAACTTATTTTGTTTTCAGGAATATGAATTTTCATAAAATCCTCAATTATTTCTTTACAAACTTTAAAGCTTTTTTTTAAATTTTTAGAGTTAACAAAATTGAGATTATCTCCTGAAGTGTGATACTGGGGAAATTTACCATATTTTGTTCTCATAATTGATCCTAATGATAAATCAATTTTTGGATGATTATATTGTCTTTCATCACTTCCTCGATCAAGATATGAGTAATTTTTATACTTAATCTTTTTTTTATTAAAATATCTTTTCACAACAAGATCCGATAAATTATTTCCATTTCTAGAGTTTAAATATGAAAAATTTCCTTTATCTCCTAAACATGTTAGCACAAAACCCCCAATTACATTTTTTTTAAGGGATTTATAGTTTTTTGAAATATACGAAATTGAACCTATTGTTTCAGGAGTTATCACAAATCTTAAAGAATATTTATTCTTTTTCTTTTTAAAATATTTTAATAAATATTTCCAAATAATTGGACCTGAAAGCTCATTGTTTGCCATTGATGGGTGACAAAGATAACTTGTGATTAATATTTCTTTTTTTAATTTTCCTTTAATTAAGCATTCTCCGTAATGCATTTTACCTTTTTTGTTAAATTTAGATTCTATATTTATTAAAAATTTCTCATTTCTATTACTAAATATTTTTTTTTTCAAATTATGGTTAATACAAAAACCCCAATATTTTTTATAGTAAGAAGTTAAGTATGGTATATAATTTTTTTGATTAGGAAGGCTATGAACTCTAGATATAAAATTTGAAACTTTAATTTTTTTTTTAATTGGCTCAGAATAAGAGATCAAATGAAGATTATTTCTTTTAAAGTCGATTACCTTTTCTCCTTTTTTATTTTTTATATAGGCTGTTTTAACATTCCATTCTGAAGGAATTTTCCAATCAAAAACTTTTGTTCCAGATTTAAAACTTTTAATTTTGATATATTTACTTTTTCCTCTTAAAATTAATAATGATTTAAGTAGACCAATACCTGTAATACTTCTGCAAATTGGGAATAAGTTTTCTAGTAATTTTTGCATTTATTTATGAAGTAAACTCTTACTTAAAGAATTTATCATTTTATCAGAGCTATGTATTCTTTTAAAAATTTTATCAGTTTCTATTGGATTACTTTTGAAAGATAGTTTCAAAATATTCATCCAATTCAAATTGTTCCTTTTTCTAGTAAACTCTATTTTTTTAATTATCTTATCTAATTTATTTTTTGGTTTCATCTTAATTTTATAATAATTTATAAATTTCTTATTTATACTTAATTGAAGGAAATCATTTTTTTTTAGAAACAAAATTTTTTTTTTTTCATTTTTTTTAACTTTTGACATTAAAATTGAGCCAAAAGGAACTTGATAATCTAGTAAAATTAAATCTTTATTTACTTTTTTATTTTGGTTTGTATTTTTTTTTAAATCAAATCTTACAATATAAAAATTATCGTGAATTTTTTGAAATTTTAAGGATCTATTTTTTATTTTTTTAGTTTGCATTAAAATAAGATTTGAATTTGTAATTTCTTTGTATATTATTTTATTTCATGTTTAAAAACAATCCTGCGCTTGTAGCTGAAATTTCTGCTAATCACAACGGCTCTTTAAAACAAGCTAAAGAATTAATGAAAATGGCAAAAAAAAACAACGCTGATGCAGTTAAATTACAAACCTTCGACGAGAACTCAATGACACTAAATTCAAACAAAAAAAATTTTTTAGTTAAAAAGGGCATATGGAAAGGTTATTCTCTTTGGAAACTTTATAGGAAAGGAAAAACACCATATAGTTGGCACAAAGAGCTTTTTGATTTTAGTAAAAAGATTGGAATTAAATGTTTTAGTTCTCCATTTGATAATAATGCTGTAGAATTTTTAGAACAACTTAATTGTCCAATATACAAATTAGCTTCATTTGAAATTACAGACATCCCTTTAATTGAGAGTATTGCTCAAACAAAGAAGCCAGTGATAATTTCAACTGGAATGGCAAACATAAAAGAAATTGATTACGCGTATAACACTTTAATAAAAAATGGTTCAAAGAAAATAGCCATTTTATATTGTGTTAGTAGTTATCCATCAAAAATATCTGACTTCAACATGAATAACATAAAATTTCTAAGAAATAGATATAATTGTGCAATAGGCTTCTCAGATCATTCAACTGATGATAGAGTTGCAATAGCAGCTTCTGTTCTAGGTGCTGAAATTTTTGAAAAGCATATAGCACTTCCAAAACAAAAAAAAGGTCTAGATGTTGAATTTTCCCTTAAAGGTGATGAAATAAAAAATTATAAAAATAATATTACTCTAGCAAAAAAAATTCTTGGAAAAGATGGTTTTTTTAGAAAAAAAAATGAGCAAAAAAATCTTATTTATAGAAGGTCTTTATATGCTGTAAGAAATATTGAAAAAGGTGAAAAATTTACAATAAATAACTTAAAAGCCCTCAGACCAAAAATTGGATTAGATCCAATTTTTATTAAAAAATTAATTGGAAAAAAATCGAGAATCAAAATTAAAGAGTCAACTTCAATCAATAAAAAACTAATAAAAAAAATTATTTAGAATGAAAAAAATTTTTTATAATAAACAATTTATTGATAATTCAGATGTGATATCTGTTAAAAACTCTTTAAAAAATGAGCTGATTACCAATGGTCCAAAAGTAAAAGTTTTTGAGAACATATTAAAAAAAAAATTAAAATCAAAATTTGCACTTGTATGTAATAGCGGTACTTCTGCCTTACATCTTGCCTTGATGGCAGTTAATATTAAAAAAGGTGATATTGTAATTATACCATCTATTAACTTTATTTCATCCTTTGCAATGTTAAGTTTAAGAGGAGCTAAAATTTATTTGGCAGATGTATCTAAGTATACTGGTCAATCGACACCAGAATTAATAGAGGAATGTATAAAAAAAAATAAACTAAAAAAAGTAGATCTCATCATAACAATGTTTTTAGGTGGTTCGCCTTACAATGTTGTTAATTTTTTTAAATTAAAAAAGAAATATAATTGTTTTATAATTGAAGATGCCTGTCATGCCCTAGGAGCTTCTTACATTGTTAATAAAAAAAATTATAAAGTTGGTAGTTGTAAACATTGTGACATTTCAACTTTTTCTTTCCATCCTGTAAAAACAATTACAACTGGTGAAGGGGGCGCCCTTACCACAAATAATAATAATTTTTATAAAAGAGCTTTTTTGTTTAGATCTCACGGGATAATACGAAATGAAAAAAAGTATTATGAGTATCAAATTAATGAATTATCAAATAATTATAGATTAAGTGATATAAATTGTTCACTAGGAATTAGTCAAATTTTAAAATTAGATAAAATTTTAAAAAAAAGAAAAAAACTATTTCAATATTATTCAAAAAAATTAAAAGAATTTAATCACATGATCTACATTCCTCAGAATAATGATTTTTTTTCATCTTATCATTTATTTCTTGTATCATTTAAAAATTTTACCTTTAAAAAAAAAATACATTTGATTAAATTTTTAAATAAAAATGATATATATCCTCAATTTCACTATATCCCGCTTTATAAATTTAAAGCTGTGAAATCTAGAAAATCAGGAATAATTATGAATAAAGGTTCAGAATATTACTACTCATCATACTTGTCTTTGCCATTATTTTATGATCTAAAACTCTCTCAAATTGATAGGATTGTAAAATTGCTTAAAAAATATTTTTCAAAATAAATAAAATGAACACTAACTTTTTTAAAAATAAAAAAATTTTAATCACGGGTGGGACAGGTTCTTTTGGTAAAACTTTAGTTAACTTTTTTGTAAAAAATAAAAGCTATAAATTTTCTAAAATTGTAGTTTTTAGTAGAGATGAGTTAAAACAACATGAGATGAGAGAAAGTAAAAGTTTAAAAGGTAAACCAAATTTAAGATTTTTAATCGGGGACATAAGAGATTATTCAAGGTTAGAATTTGCCCTAAAAGATATTGATTTCGTAATTCATGCAGCAGCTTTAAAACAAGTTCCAACAGCTGAATATAATCCTTATGAGTATATAAATACAAATATTAATGGAGCGCAAAATTTAATAAGAGCATCAATAAATAACAATGTTAAAAAGGTAATAGCTTTGTCAACGGATAAAGCAGCAGCTCCAGTAAACCTTTATGGTGCAACTAAACTTTGTGCAGACAAACTTTTTGTTGCTGCGAATAATATAAAAGGCCATAAAGATATAAGTTTTTCTGTTGTCAGATATGGAAACGTTATGTCAAGTAGAGGTTCAGTAATTCCCCATTTTTTAAAACAAAAAAAAAATAATCTTTTTACTGTTACAGACAAAAATATGACAAGATTTACTCTAACATTAGAGGATAGTGTAAAGGTAGTTGTTTGGGCATTATTAAATAGCAAAGGTTCAGAAATATTTGTACCAAAGATACCTTCGTATAAAATCATGGATGTTGCAAAGGCAATTAATCCAAAAGCAAAAATTAAATTTGTTGGGATAAGGTCGGGAGAAAAGATTTTTGAAGAGCTTATAACTTTAAATGAAAGTTATAATAGTTACGATTTTGGAAGTTATTATGCAATCATTCCTAGAGAGGGTATTTTAATGAATTACAAAAACAAAAAACTAAAAAAAATAATTAAACCCTTTAGCTATAATTCTAAAGATAATGACTACCTGAGCGTTAAAGAATTAAAAAAATTGATAGATGATACTAAAGAAACAGAGTATTAATTTTTTTTCTACAACAGGTAAGAGGGGACTGTATAAATTTCTTGTAGAGTCAAGTGCCCTACATGCAAAAGATCTATTCAATAAAAAAATAAATTATGAATATCTAAAACATAAAAATCCATCGCTAAAATTTTGGATTATTTTTATCAAATTAATTATTTCGGGCTCAATATTTAGAGAAAAAGATTATGTTAAATTTAGATATTTAAACATTAACATTGGTTTATATGCTGTTTCTTCTGCATTAAGACACACCAATTCTTATAAATCTAAATTTTTATATTATTTAAATTTGTTAAAATATATTTTTATAGGAGGATCAATTATTGATAGCACAAAAAAAATATTAGATAAAGTAGATGCTGTATATATTGATCACGCAATTTATATTCATTCGATATACTTTAAATTATTTGCAGATCATAAAAAGTTAATTTATACAAATCAATATCCAAGAGGATTATTTTATATAGATTTTAAAAAAAAAAATTCAAAAATTTCTATTTCTACAAATGCTTTAAGATTGTCAAAGTATATTATATTTCAAAATTATAAAAAAATTCCAAAAAAAAAAATTTTAAAAATTGTAACAAATCCAAACTCAATTCCTTGGTGTAAAAGTACAAACTATAAAAATTCCTTAATTAAAAAAAGTACTCTTAAAAGTATTGATTATATTATTTATGCTCACTCTTTTTTAGACGGAAATGTAAGTTATGGTTATGATGGATTTATCAGCTTAAAAGAGTGGTTAGAGTTTACTATTGAAAATCTTATAGCAAAAAAAGCTAAAATAATTGTAAAAGGACATCCAAATTTTTACAACAAAGATTTTGGAGAAATAGCAAAAACTGACAAGATAATTTTTGAGAAACTCAAAGAAAAATATAGATCTAACAATGTAATTTTTATTAATGAGGCGATAAAAAATGTTGATTTACTTAAATTGATACAAAAAAAAACAATCTTGATTACTCATCATGGAACAGCCGCAATTGAAGGTGCTTTACTAGATTTTAAATGTATCTGTTCATCAGCAACATTTTGGGATCAAAAACTTAAAATAGCTAATCAATGGTCAAGTCGCAAACAGTATAAAAATGTTTTAAATAAAAATTGGAAAAAACTTAATCACTCTAATAAGAGCGATTTATCAATTTTTTTAAATCAACTATTTTCAGAAAATGCTCATTTTGGAAAAAAGTTTTGGCACAGGTTTTTAGACAAATACATTAATACCAAATCTTCACTTGTTCTGCATGAACATGTAAACAAGATAAGCAAAAAAAAGATACCGTTTATTTTGAATCAAATTAAAAAAAGTATTATTGAAGTAAAATATAGTAAAAAACTTACTAATTAACTTTCTTGGATATTTCTTATTAATAATTTCTTTTAATGTGTTTATTTATCTTTAACCAATGTTTTTTTTTTTTGAGTAAACTTATTATTTCATGACATGAAAAATTGTGCTTTTCATTAAAATGAAGTATGATTTTTTTTAATAATTTATAATCTTCATATTCATCTAAGGTAAGATGCAAATCAGGCCATTTTAAATTTCTTGGGGCAGCTAAAATTAAATGTTTAAATTTTTTTGGATTGTTTCTAAGACTCCATGTTGTCCATTGTTTTTTTTTAATTGAGAGATTTAGCTTTGAGGATCTTATTAAAGAATTTAAACTAAAAATTTCAATATCCATACCATCAGGATAAGTTCTCATTTTTTGTGTATTCGACAAATAATCGCATGAGTTTAATCTATATATTTCTACAGCCTGATCAATTAAATCTGGATCTGACAAAGGGCAATCAGAGGTAATTCTTACAATAGTCTCACATTTAAATTTTTTTCCAGCATCAATAACTCTTTTTTGAACATTGTTTTCTGAGCCTACATAAAATTTAACTTTATTTTTTTTTGCAATTCTAATAATTTCTTTATCTCGAGGATTATTTGTTGTTGCTACAATAATTTGATTGATTTTCTTTAATAATTTTAATCTTTTTATCAAAAATTCTAAAAAATTATAGCGTTTAATTTTATAAAGAATTTTATTTGGTAATCTTGTTGATCCAAGTCTTGCTTCAATGATTACTGAAAATTTCACTTTATATTTTATTTGATATTTTTCTAAAAATTTGATCCATATTTTTGATATAAGAGTCTATCAATCTTTTTGAATGAGAAACACTAACATAAATTAAATCATTAGCTAAAAATTTTCTTTTAAGCATTTCATCTGTAATAATTTTTATATAATTTATTTTTTTAATACCCTTGAGCTCAAATCTTATTAATGAGTCTAATCCATGAAAAACAATAGACAGCCCATTTTTTTTTGCAATTTTACTCAAAGATTGTTTTATATATTTGCCCCTAGTTTTGACTATCTGCCAGGATTTGACTCTTTTCATTTCTCTTAAAGTAGCAATTCCGGCAGTGTAACCAATTCTTTCAGACCAAAAAGTACTGCTGATAAAAGTGTTGTTCGATTTAAGCATCATTCTTTTTTTGCCCACTACAGACGTGATACTGTATCCATTTCCTATTGCTTTACCGAATAAAGCGATATCAGGATTAATTCTGTATTTTAGGTGGATGCCCCCAAAAGTTTCTCTAAAACCAGAAGTGCATTCATCAAAGATTAAACAAATATTATTTTTATTACATATTTTTCTTATATCTCCTAAATAATTTGATTTAGGTTTTTTATCTCTTTCAACTTCCATGATTATTGAAGATATATCTTTATCTTTTTTTATAATTTTTTTTATAGTTTCAATATCATTGTACGTAACAGAATAAGTATTTCCTTTTAAAAATTTAGGAACACCATCAGTTTTTAAATTTGAAAATAAATGAGTTTCAAGTTTGTTATTTTTCATGAATTTTGCGGATAAATACCAATCATGCCATCCATGATAACCACAAACTATTACTTTACTTTTTTTATTGTAAGCTCTAGCCAATCTAATAGCTATTGCACTTGCTTCAGCTCCAGTTCTTGCAAATTTAACCATTTGTGCCCACGGGTGTATCTTAACTAACATCTTCGCTAGCTCTAACTCTTCAGGTGAATTAAGAGTTGTCATGTTTCCTTTATTGATTGTGGCCTTTACTGCATTATCAACTTTTTGATTTCTGTATCCTAAAACATTAGTGCCAACACCCATGAGACTAAAGTCATAATACTTTTTATTATTAAGGTCCCAAATTATACAACCTTTTGATTTTGAAAAATATGTTGGCCAATTTTTTGATTGAAATCTATTTGGATTTTTAGATAAAAAATTATTCCCCCCAGGAATTATCTTTAAGGCTGATTTCCAGTATTTATCAATTTTCATAGAATTTAAGCTTTCTAGTATCTATAAAGTAATTTTTAGTAAAAAAAAATTTTTTAGCAATTTTTTTCTTTTTTTGATTAAAAATTAAACTGTAAAGCATCTTGAGTTGTTTTAAATTTTCAATTCCAACAACAAAACTATCAATATTTTTTTGGCTTAAGATAAAATTAACACAAGTTTGATAAGTAGAAATTCTATTTTTTTTACACCATAAAAAAAATTCGTTTAAAGCTCTATTTTTTTTTGAAAACTCGGATAATATTTTTTTATCATCAGTCAACACACCTTGTAAAAAAATGGATCTAGCTTGTAATTTAATTTTTTTTTGTTTTAAAATTTTTGAAATTTTATTTTGCAAAAATTGTTTATTAAAAATATTTACAGGCGCTTGAATAATATCAATTTTAGAATCATTATTAATTTTTGTTAAAGATTTAGTATTATAAATTGATAACCCTATCATTTTAGTGAGTCTTAATTTTTTTAATTTTTTCATTAATCTAAATAATTTTCTAAAATTTTTCTTTTTTATATCATCAAAATTATGAATAAAAATTGTTTCAAATTTTTTAATTTTAAATTTATCAATTTTTTTGTCAATTTTTTTGATAAAGTAATCTTCAAAATTAACCTTTCTAAAATCTGTCTCGTTAAAAAAAATTTTAGTTGAAATTTTTGAATTTACAAAATTTATTTTTTTTGAAAATTTTAAAAATTTATCGTATTTAAGTGCAGTATCTATTCTAAAAATACTTTTTTTTTCTAAAAAATTGAAAATTTTGAATATCTCTTTTTTTTTTACCGATTTATTTTTATAACCATAATTTTTAAGAAAGTTAGCAGTGCCGACATAAAAGTTCATAATAATTTTATTATAGAAACATAAATTTTATTTAATTTATATGGGATTTTAATATCTTAACCACTTTTTCTGAACTACTAATGTTATTCTTATCAGAATTAATATTTTCTAAATATTTATTGTAAGTTTCTCGGCTTTTATTAAGTTTTTCCAAAATTTCATTTTTTTTTAAATTAATATCACCTTTAATATCAATTGATAACAAATTTAACTTTTCTTTATAAAATCTGACTCTTTCTGAATGATAATCACCAAACAAATCTGTGTCTAAAGAGATAATTTTTTTTTTTAAAAATAATGCATCTAGTATAGCTGATGATTCATGGAACAAAACCAAAGAGGCTTGATGAATTTTTTTTTTAGTTTCCCCTTTTGAAACCTCTATACCAACTTTGTCAAAAAACTCTCTATAAGCTTTTTCATCAGATGATGGGTGTAGAACAATTTCAACTTTATTTTGAAAAATATCCTCTAGTTTCTTTAATATGTTTGAAAGATATGAAAAATAATTTTTTTCTATTTTTTTAATATTTGGATTATCTCTAAAAAAATATTCTTTATTTTTATAGTTACCGTCTATAAAAATTATCTTGTTTTGTGGGTTATAGTTTTCTTCCTCTTTCAAAGAATTTTGATATTTACTATTGATTAAGTAAATATTCTTAATATTAAAAATATTAAAAAATGGAAAAATTTTTTCAATAAAATGAAACTTTTTATTTTTATTGAAGTGTTCAAAAATATTTTTTCTACATTCATAATAAATAAATATTGATGGAAAAAATTTAAAAAAAACTAATAATCTATATAGTTTTCTTAAAATATATCTTTTGGTCTCGTATATTTTTCCTTTAGTTCCCATATATTTTCCTAAATTTTCATTTGAGATGTAACCTGAGTCTAATAATAATATTAAAAATATATTCTTTCTATTAACCCATCTTCTAAACTTCCAAGAATATGTATAATTTATTCCCAGACAATCAATTCCATAAATTTTTTTATCTTCGCAATATCCTAAAAATTCTTTTTTTGTTTTGGGAGAAAAAACTTCAATCCCCTCTCTTTTTAATTTTTGAATATTATTATTGTTTATATTTTTTATTTCTTCACTTGAAAAAAAATTATTAAAAGAGATAATTGTAAATTGTCCAAATTCTTTTTTCAATTCTAAAATAATTTCTAAATGATTTATTATAATTTTATCTAAATCTTTCCCAAGAGTAAAAAGACAAAAAAAATTATTCATAGCATTTAAATTTCTTAAATTTAATTCAGTTTAGTATTTAAATTCAATTATACTAAAAAACTTCATCAATAATTTTGATAAAATTTTCATAGTATATGTGGGTTTATTAAAAAATAGATATCTATGATATTTATCCTTTATGTCATACTTTTTAATTGATTTATCAAATAAAAAATAGTCATCATTTCTTTGATAGCTATCATGAACAACATCATGACTTTGATAACAAATTCTGAGAACCAACCTATCTTTTGATTTACAGAATCCCCCTCTGTGGTAAGTAGAAAAACTATCTAAAAAAAAGGCTGTTCCAGGTTTTCCAATTAAAGGGATAGTTTTATAACTCTCAAAAACTCTATCAAATTCGGCAAAACTTACTTTACCTCTTTCACCAGATTTACTTTTTTGATACGGAAAATTCTTAAATGTTCCAGCTTTAACTCTATTTTCTAAACAATAAAATGGTCCTGAATTTTCGTCTATATCTGTTACTGCCATAAAAAAATCTAAATTTTTAAATCCAAAAACATCCTTGTGCCAAAGCATTGCTGACCTTGCACTTGAATTTTCTCTTGGTATGTTAAGTGCAACTTGTATTCTTGTTATCATAGGGTAAATGCCCATATAGTTTGCAGCAGTATTTATCATTTTTTTTGATGCTGCAAATTTAACAATTTTTGATTTTAATGATTCACTTAAGTCGTCATAAAAATCAATAGAATATGGCAATTCTCCAAAAGCTTTATTTTTAGAAAGAATCTTAGATTTATAATCTTCAGATAATAATTTTTTTTTTAAGTCAGGAATTTTCTTCAAACTTTCATCTTTAATTTCTGAGGCCAAATTTTCAAAATCAGGATTGTTTTTAATAAGAATTTTATCATTTTTCCCTAAACTGAAATATTCATTTTTATCTTTTAAAAAAATGAAAAGAAGCCGGGCCTTTAAATTGATAATATTTTTCCATAAGAAATGATAAAAAGGATAAAATAAATAACTTATAAAAATTTCATAAAGAAAAGTTTTTTTAATTTTTTTTATTAAGTTAACCATAATACCTTAATGAAAAAATTTTTTAAGACCAAAACAAATATTATTTATTACGTAGTCTAAATTTTTTGTACTTGTTGATGCCGATAAAAAAATAATTCCATTTGAAGGATATAAAATTTTTTTTTTAAATAGATAATTTTTAAATTTTTTAATTCTATCAAATTTTTTTTCTTCTAAAAAATCTCTTTGAAGCCTATTTCCAACTTTATTTTCTGTAAAAATTATTCTTAGAATTGAGTCAAATCTATATACTCTTGCTTTAATATTTTGATTGTATAAAAATTTATTAATATGATTTTGAAATTTTAAACTTTTCTTAATTATGTCTGAAACAATATCTTTTTTTTTTATAAATTTAATAACCTCACT
>MDTG01004342.1_pt1 | contig 11873 bp, 16 predicted proteins | sample 811421 | NCBI WGS metagenome assembly MDTG01 (sample SAMN05326645, study PRJNA326480) | marine metagenome | isolation source: seawater | place: Pacific Ocean: South East | collected 2011 | reverse complement strand
AGAGACAATAAGACAAATTATTTTACAGGTGATCCAAAAAAATTTTATGTTATTATAAGAAAAACAAAGACAAAAGATGGCATTAAATTTGAATTTTTAGTAGATACAGATGGCATTGAACTGGAAGAACCAATTAAAAGAACTCTTAGACCAAGGAAACAAATAGGAACCCAAATGCAATCTATTTTTGCAGATGATAGTGTAGTATGGATTATTGAAAATGATAAGTCACTACAAAAACAATATGGAGATATTAAAAATCAAATAGATGATAATGATATTTATGGAACACAAGATGAAGCTGAGAAAGAAATAAAGTATAAGAAGAGTCAAAAGAAAACAGATAAAAAAGATAAAGATTATCAAATAGATGCAGATGATACAGAACAAGAAAAACAAGATGCAGAAGAATTAAAAAAACTACAAAAACAAAATTGTACTCCACAATTTGAGGGGTTACAAGTTATTGAAACAGTCTTGGATGGAAATTGCTTTTTTGATGCAGTATTGAAATTCATGCATTTTAATGGTTCAACTAATCCTAGATTTCTTGAAATATGGAATGACCCTGAAATTACATCAGACACAAATAGATGTTCTATCTTTAGAACTAAATTAGCTGAGTATTTGGATGATTCACCTATGACATATACAACAATACCAGGATATAGTGCTGCTTCTGATGTTCCATTATATGAAACTAGTGTTGTTAATAAGGAAAAACATAAAACACATTTGAATTCATCAGAATATGCACAAGATTATGACAGTGCATTGGTTTCTAAATATCTAGATGTATGTATTTTTACATATAATTTAGATGGAACTCCTATAACTGACAGATTTTATAATCAAAATCAATGTGTAAATAAAGAAAAAGTATTGGTATTGTATTGTGGTCAAGGGGATAGTAAACACTATAAAACATTTCAAGTTAAAGATGGGTATGAAATAAACAATCAGGGAAAAGTAGATGAGGTAGCATCTACTACATCAGAAGGACAAATTGGTCCTGTACCATTTAAAATAGAGTTAGAATATTAAATGCTTATTTGAGTCCTGCATAAAGGACAATTATTTTTATTTTTAAACCATTTATTTATACATCTCAAATGAAACTGATGACCACAAAACAACTCTTCAAAATCTTCACAGTCTGTTTCTAAACATATAGAACAGGTTTTTTTTGGAATATTTACATGTGGAATGACAAATTTATTATTTTCCAATTTAATTATGTACAATATTTTGGATTGACCAAGAGTTGGAAAATAAGAATTGATTCTGTCTTGGATTTTATGCAAGTATGGATATTCAGTAGTTTTGTCTAACCAAATATTTAAATTGGTTTCAAGTTTGGAAATATTTGCAGTTTTGGGTATCCATACCTCCATTTTTTTTATTCTATGTTCATTTTATAGTTCTCATATTTATGTTCTAATATGTTTGGTGAATCCATGGGACACCAAGAATCCAAAAATGTTTTTTCCAACCAAGATATATCTATGTACACATTTTGTATTTGTTCTTGGCATTGTTCAAATTCTTTTGCTATTTCATCTCCACTAAATACAATGTGAAGGTACAATATTTCATTTTCTCTACTCATTATAGCTTTTGCTACTCTAGAATAGCCACAATATAAATACAATGATTTCATGTCTTTGTATCTTTTTTTAAGTGCATATGCATATACTTCATGTTTAAATCTACTCATTGGTGTTCCTTCCTTTAATTCACATAATAAATCATACTTGTCAGTGTCTTTTTTTCTTCCATAGATATAAAAATCATTGGATAAGTAATTTCCCATTTTTTTTAAATGGCTTGTTTCTTAAATAGTGTTTTTGCTGTCTTGCAATGTTTTACAGCATCCTTAATATCTAAAGGTATTGGATATACACTAGGTATTTCATTAATAAAATATTCTTTATCTATTGGTTCATCTTCCTCTACCATGTAGTAATAAATGATATTGACTATTACAATAATTGGCAAAGATAAAATAGACAAAGGACTATTCAACCATATCAAAAAAGCCAATATATAATTTTTTGTCATTCTAATATAAAAATACATTTCTATATGGTTTCTATGAGGAGGCAAATCAAACAAAATAATACATACATTTAATACAATGGTTGATAAAATATTGAATATATACATACTATAACCATTGCATACAGGCAAAGCCAAAAAAGTAAAAAATGCATAAACTGGTGGCAAACATACTTTTGCTTTAAAACAAATTAAAAACAAAATACAAATGGTACATTTGATAAATATATTAAAGTTTAACAACACCATACATTCTAAAACTCTATGTATATGATAAATTTGTATTACTGAAATATTATAAAATGGTCTACCTGACAAATGCAAACAGTAAAAGGCAAAATAAACCACAAGAAAAATATTTATATGTTTTACAGAATGAATAGTTAATAATAATAAAGGTATCAAAGATCCAAAAAATAGATTTTTCATTTTAAAAATAATTTAATATATTTATACACTGCATTTGACTTCTCTTATATTTTTAGAATCACTCAAAAATTCTTTCAAACTGTCTACATCAGGATTTAAATCTGCAACTTTAACATTTTTATTATTTTTTTTGTATGAAAGTCTAACAGTCACCTCAGTATAACCATCTAAAAAATCTTGTAATGATTCAATATTTTGTTTAGTACCTTTCATAAGTCTATCTCTAACATTGGTTCCATTGTTAAAATGTACAATATTTTTTAAATCTAATTGAGCTGATGCTTCATCTTTGGCTCTCTCAAGTACAATTTCTTCTATTTTTTCTTGTACTGTTGAGTCTTCATTTAATGCATCTTCTAAACTAACTTCTCCTTGCATCACATTGACACTTTCCATACCCAATACATCATCTTGTGTTTCTTGTGTTTCTTGTGTTTCTACTTTTGTTTCTATTTTAGCTGTTGGTTCTTTCATGCCTAAAATATCATCATTAATATGATTCACATTTAAACTAGCCATGATAAATTCATCAGGACCAGTTCTTTTTCTTTGTTTAGAATATAATTTAAAAAATTTTGCATCAAAATCTGCTGATACACCAATGCTTGTATTGTATTCTTTGTTAAAATCATCTACATTCAAATATTTGGCATGTGGTTTTTTATGATGTTTGATGTATTTATCCATTTTTAATTACAATGATTGGTATATATAGTGTTTCTTGTTTCTTTAAAAAAATGAGAAAAAGTTATATAGAATTAGACAGTGATGAGGAAATAGATTCAAACCCCATTCACATAAAAGCATATGTGATTGGTGCTAATAGGAGTGGTAAAACATCATTTATAAAAAGAATATTGTTTAATACATTTACTTTTTATTATACACAGACTAAAAGTATAGAAATATACAAAAAAATAATATACAAGCCATATAGTCTGAGTGATTCATATAGACCAAAAATACATATAGAATTTTGGGACATACCTCCAAATTATAAAATTAACAAAATACATATTAATGATATATTAATTGTAGTTTTTAAAGACAAAATGCCACAACTTCCTAACATACCTATCAGAACTTGGTTATTATACAGAGACAAAAAACCCAACAATTTCACATGTGTAAATGAAATAAAAATAGACAATTTAGAAAACACTGGGATTAAAACTTTTGTTAAATCTGTTTTAAATGAGTTTACTATAAAGTATCACTAGAGTGCATCACTAAGCCATTGAAATCCTTCTTGAATACCCAATCCTTCAGTAGCTGTAGCTTCAGCTATTTTGTATGTTATAGTGGTATTTAAAAGACCCAATGCTTGAGTTAATGTTGATACACCAACAGCATTTGGCAAATCTTGTTTGTTTGCAAATATTAAAAATGGTGCATGAGATATTAATGGATGATTAATCAAATGATGTAATTCTTTTCTAACTTCAGCAAACCTGTTTCTATCATTTGAATCCACAACAAATACAACTGCATCTGCACCTTTGTAATAATTATGCCACAACCTCCTGATTTTTTCCTGACCACCAATATCAAAACATGTAAATGTTAAGTTTCCATAATGAATGGTTTCTACATTAAAACCAATGGTAGGAATGGTGGTATTGGTTTCATTGGTTTTTAATCTATACAATAAAGTTGTTTTACCAGATGCATCCAAACCTAAAATTAAAATACTAGCCTTTTTGGTAGAAAAAGCCCATTCATACAAACTAAAGACAACACCCATTTTATTTGTTTCATTTACTTATATATATTAAGAAAAACTGATTTGCTACCTTAGTTTTTGCAAATAAAAAAAATAAAATAGACCTATATAAGCATATATATTTTTAATTAAATGTCAGGAATATCACAATCAGCAGGAACAAAACAAATTTCACAAGCTTTAACCAGTGCAGCAGCAGATCATCCCCTTGAATCTTTCTTTGGACCATACCAAGGAACATCTGAACAATTAAGGGCAGATGACAGATTAGCACATGAAACCTACAATTTGCCAAAGGCATATGAAGGAAAAAATAAATTTTTAGAAGAAGTATTAGACTTCAAAATCAGAAAAGAAGATGAGTTCTATACTAGAGACCTCCTTCCATGGGAATTTACTGATCAATTACATGTAGCATGGGAAATCTTCAGTTTCAATAGAACACTTGCAGATCTAGAACCTCACCAAGGTGTTCCTAGGTATGTTAGTGCACAATCTGAAGCTCATACAGATAATTTATTAAGGAGGGGTTTGGCATTTATCATAGAACATGGCTTTTATAAAACAAGTAGGGGTAAAAGACATTTTGCACTTAATTTACAACAAATTTCTGATGCAGTTCATACTACCTGTTATTTTGGTGTTATTCATGCAATTTTGAGTGGACAAAATTATTACAAAGAATGGCAAAGAAGATTTGGTAGACAATCCACTAGAAGAAATGAACTTTTTGCAGCTGAAAGAAGAAGGTGGGCATGTGTACAAAAAGAAGAGAATGGTTTGTATCTATTGGATGCTGAATTGAAGCATGAAATGAGAAGAGAAGGTGTTACACCAAATCTATGGGTATTCCCAGATAAAATGGGTATTTATGTCAATATGGTAGGTGAACATCAATTAGACTACAACAAAAGAGGTCCACAAGCAAATGACAACAGAGAAAGAGGGGATCAAAAAGCCAGTTTCAGAGGTCTTCCAGTATTTGAAGCCCAATCATTTGATGTTGATTTCACTGGCAATCCAGTAGACCTAATGGTTAGAGAAAAACAATGTGGTGAATGGTTCTGGTTACCTATTAGAGGTGCTAATGGTGCAAAAATAGCTAATAAAGCTGCTTTTGATGATCAACATTCTTCAGTAGCTATATACAGTGCTGATTCAGATAATTTTGAAATTTTAAGAGCTTCTGATTTTATTGAAAAAGATGGTGGTGATTATGTACCAGCCACTACTGGTAAAAAATTAGATTATATTGATGCAAGAGGTGGTTCAGGTGCTGCACAAGCAAATGCAGATGTCACACCATTGAATGCTAATGGTACAGATGATCTTGGTATTTTATTGATGAGACCAAATCAAACTTACAACATGGCTTCTGCTATACTTGCAAAAGGTGGTCAAGAGACTGGATCCACTTTCCATGGTCATCATGATTTTATGCTATCAGATGATATAGTAAGAAAGGTACATGTTGGTCACTATACTTTCTATTCCAAATCAGTTGTCAAAAGACCAAAGAATTATGTCATTGTAGAAGATGTTTTTGCCCAAGGTTATGTGGGAGGTGAAGGTACATTGGTTCATAGTCCTGAATCATTTAAAGATATGGTAAGTCAAGGTCAAACTGGAAGAGCTAAAGAATCCTTAATTGCAGTTTTATGCACCAAGAGACCAAATGATCATGTCCTTGATATCACTGGTAGATTTGCACCATCAGTGTATGAACAGTTTAGAGGAAATAATTTAGATACAGCTGAAGAACATTATCAAGGATCAGCAAAAGTATATCAAGATTTAGATATGTCAAAGGTAGATTTATACAAAGTACAAGCAACTGATGAATACATGTCTAGAGTAAAAAGAGTCAACACTGTTTGTTTCAGAGGTATGGAAATGAGATTTGATGGTGTTTCTAATCAGTTTGTTCCAACCCAATTAAACACTGGTCATTGGGGTCCTAATGTATATGCAGGTGTGAAAAAGGTAAGAATGGGTGAGAATTCATTCATGGATAAACAGAATTATGGTGATAGAATGATTTTGAGAGGTTAATAGTTTCTTATTTCTTTAAAAAATGAGTGGAGTCCCTAATCAGGAGTATATAAAAGGTTTTTATTTAAAATAAATGGAAACACAATATATTAAATTATTATGTAAATGTTTACAATCTAAAACTAGAACTACTAGAAATGCTACAGTCTATTCTGTTTTTGGGGAAAGATTAGAGCATGATTTTATAAATGGATTTCCTTTATTAACTACAAAAAAAATGTTTTTCAAGGGCATTGTGGAAGAATTAGCATGGTTTTTGAGAGGTTCTACCAATGTAGAAGAGTTAAAAGCCAAAGGTGTTCATATCTGGGATAAAAATACAGAGGGCAGAAACAATGATGCTGGTCCAGTGTATGGATTTCAATGGAGACATTTTGGTGCCAGATACCAAGACAGTTTAACCAAGTATGGTGGTGTAGATCAAATTCAAAGAATTATTGATTTAATTAAAACTGAGCCAACAAGTAGAAGAATCTTTATGTCAGCCTGGAATCCAAGTCAACAAGATGAGATGTGTTTGCCACCATGCCATGTATCCTATCAATTTTATGTACATGAAGGGAGGTTATCTTGTCAAATGTATCAGAGGAGTGCTGATATATTTTTAGGCTTACCTTTCAACATTGCATCCACAGCATTATTGTTGCAATTGATAGCACATGAGTGTGATTTATCTCCAGGTAAAATGATTTTATGTTTAGGTGATGTTCATCTGTATCACACACATGTAAGACCAGCATTGAAACAAATTATCAGAAAACCTTTACCTTTTCCATTTATTCAACTTACAAGAGATAAGGATGGTCTAAAAGAAGTTGAATTAAAAGAAATAGCACTGTTGAATTATGAATCTTACAGTGCATTGAAGGCAGATATGATTGCTTAGATGTGCTTGCTAAACCTATAAATATAAAAATTCACTATGAAAAATGCTAAGACTTGTAAGAAAATACAATACACTAAACTTTAGTATACTAAAAAAAATTAAATGGACTGGGACAACTGGTGGTGAGGTGATAAGACCACATGATGTAGCAGAGGCTGAGGAAAAAGATATCATTGAAAAAGATAAATATATTAAAAAACTTAATACCCTTTATTAATCATTTCATTTTTTATATTATAAGAACATACATTTTGTCTTTCTAATTCTGTGACTAAACCTGCTCTCTGTCTGGTTATTCCTGCACAAGTTCTAAATTCATCTCCACATTTATTTTCAAAACAAGATACACATTTGGATGCTTTCCCATCTTTGGATGGTTCAATATCCATGAACACTTCATATCCACATTCAAAATCACAATGTTGTTTGGTACATTTGATATTTTGTGTATAACAAGCTTTACAATTAGAAGTAAAATTTAAATGTTTATCTATACATGTATCTATTTGACCTCCAGCAATTTCATAAACTGAACACTTTTTTAATTCATCAGACAATGTGTTTGCATGATTGTACAATACATTAGCATCTTGTTCAGTAGAACACTGACCACAATGACCACAGTGTATTAATCTAGTATCTACTCCTGTTAATTTTTTGACTACACATATTCTATTGGATGAACAATCTCCCCCAGTAGGGCTATAATATACTCTTTCTGGCATTGCATTACCACTATTATCTGTATATTCTGGAACAATATAGCATCCTTTGGTATCACCAGTATAGGATGCATCTAAATCAAAAATTCCAGTGCTAATGTAGTGGTTTGTTGCACCAGCAGTGTTTGTGTTTGCACATCTGCATGTTAAAAACCCTTGATCAGATGGATCATTATTAAAGGATGAATATTTTAAATTGTTTGTTTTACATACTTGCATGCAATAACTTAGGTCAGGTGTTTCTGTACACCCTAATTGGTTGGTAGTGAACAATGGTACAAATGGGCTTGTAGATTTGTATTTGTAATCACAATATTTAAAACCAGTATTTGATGATGCTAAATAACCATCAATTCTGTTATTTCCCCATCTATCAGCTGCATATTCTTTGCATTCAGTTTCATTGACACTCATGTCTGTTTGACCAGTTAATTGTTTAGTGAGCATGATTTTTCTATCATCTCTTCCAAAGGAACAAGTACCATTCCAGTTGTCCTCTTTGAAATTTAGTGTGTCAACAGATTGATAATATAAAACTGCAGAATAAAATCCCAATCCTATAACAGCTAAAGCTAATAATAAATACCATGTATTTTTATGAAATTTACACATTTATGTATAATATAAATTAATTTATACTCAATTAACCTTGTGTCTTCTACTCAACCTTGTGATAAATCTTCTTATATAAATAAATTAAATGTTATCAAATGTTATGAAATTAAATTTGAATGGTATCAAGTTATCTGATATTCATAGAAAAAAACCAAAAGAAAAACAATTAATAATAGATGTCCCACAAACAGTTGAACCAAACCTTCACTCTAGGTATATGTTTATTTTCATAGTTATAATTTGTATATATTTTATTAATATTATAGTATCATGGACTATCAAACACCCAACTGTGCAAACATCAAATTTAAGGAGAATTTTAAGAATGAAATGTGCTACATCTGATACTGAAACACAATGTTCAGCTCCTCATGATGGTGGAGATTATGTAGTGAATATAGATGGTTGTAAAGATGTATTTGAATTCAATGGTATACCATGGACAGAGTTAAAAATAGATTCACACAACAATTTTAGAGTTCCATCCACATCAGATTTAACTTTGATAGTTAAAAACCCATGTGACCATATAATAGCAACCATAGACACATCAATCCAGAGTAACAAAGAATATGCATCAAGAGCAATGTCTCCCTCTTCTAAATATATAAAGAAAATAGTTTGGGTCACTGATGGATGTCATACAGAATTTACATTAAAAATAGATAATGTTATGATTTTTGACAAAACACCTGAGAAAATGATAGATAGTAAAGTATTGAATAAGAAAAAAGCATATACATATGAACCTGACTCAGATATATCTGGTTCAATTAGTGTAGAAGGTAAAGGGTGTATTAAACCTATAATAATATATACATTAAGATTTTAAGGATTTAGTATTTTTTTTCCCTGTAATTTTATATTCTATGATGGCTTCTATTGCTTCTTTTTCTGAATCAAAAGATCCTATGTATATATGTGACAACCTGGCAATGTATTTTTTATTTTTAAAAGTAATAGTTCCTGTACCTGATTTTCTGATGGTTCTGTCTGATTCCATTTTCATACCACTTAGGTGATAATAATTTAATGCTTCCAAAGCAATATGTCTTGTATTATAAAACCCAATGTGTTTTTTTAATGGTCTTGGACCTTGTACTCTATATCTTTTTTTCTTAGAATCATATGAAATAGATCCTGGTGGTTTTTTCTTGAATAAATGTTCTGATTCTGTTATAAAACATTCATCATAAGGATCAACTGCATACTCCATTTATTACATAGATCCGATGCTTAAATAGGTAGAAATAATTTTATAACTTAAGATTTTGATGTTTTAATTTTTTTTTTAATTTTTATGACTCATATGACAAGCACCTAATGACAACCACCTCTCAATCTCAACACTAAATGTAAAGTAGCTTCTTTTTGAATATTATAATCTGATAATGTTCTTCCATCTTCCAATTGTTTACCAGCAAAAATCAATCTTTGTTGATCAGGTGGAATTCCTTCTTTATCCTGAATTTTTTGTTTGACATTTTCAATAGTATCTGAAGGTTCAACATCCAAAGTAATAGTTTTTCCTGTTAGTGTTTTTACAAATATTTGCATTTTTTAAATTTAATCCTACTTATATAGTGACAAAAATATTAAAATGAATGTTCAGATTTTTAAAAAAATTAGTTCAAACATATCTGATTGGAAAGATTTATTCAATTCATTTGATATAGGTATCCAAGAGATCAAAATCATAAGGTATTTTGGTGAAATTTTAAGTATTTCCAAACCAACAGGATTTGTATTAAAAAAAAATGACAAGCACTTTGCAGTAGGATATACCACAAAAAAATGTATATTTTTTGACACCAAAATATTCAATCCAGAAATAAGACCTTATGAAGATAATAAAGTGTCTATTAATTTACACAATTTTCATCTATGTTTGTATCATAGGTTGGAATTACTGACTAAATTGGATTTATCAAAATTACCTGGCTTGAAATATTTTGAATTGAGTAGAAAATGTGCATTGGCAACCTTTGTTCAATGTGGACTTGATATTGATATATTATATAAAAGGGAATTGGTTCTATTAAAGAAAATAGAAGTATGTTCCTTTGATTATTTCAAAAGTCTAAAAAAGGAAAGAGATTTACAAAAGGTCATGTATGAACTGTATCATACAAACATACCACAATTAAATGAACCTTTTCTTGATGTATATATGTTAGATGTCATGAAGATTACCTATAAATGGTCAGATCCATAAAATAAAATGGAAAAAGAAAAATTATTAGAAGCTGGATTCAAAAATACCCAATTAAATAGGATAGAATCAAGACTATCCAATGTAGAAGAAACACTACAAACCATATTAGATAAAGGTGATGCCATGGAGGAAAATTTACAAGAAAAAATCAATGATGTCATGGACAAAGTTGCTGAACAAACTCTAGCAGTAAGAAGAATGCAGAGAAAAATGGCACAAAAATTTACATCTAAAACTATGCTCTTTCTCATCATATTTGGAGTTGTGGTATTTATTATTTTATTAAGAATTTATACTTAATAAAATATCTTTTAAAACACCTATCATATCTTCTGTTTTTTCCAAATCTGATCTAATCTCTAATCTTTTTTTATTGAATTCTTCTTCCATTTTTCTATGGTAATCAGAAAAAGTAGCTTCTAGTTCAGCAATTCTACTTGTCAAATCATCAATTGTATTACTTAAAGTATCTGCTGATTCATTTTCAAACTGATTTAATGTTTCTAATTCATGATCTTTGCATTTTATTCTATTCAAGAAACAATTTTTTATGAAATTTTCATATGTAAATGTATACAAATCAGAGTTTAAATCAATATGATCCCATATACTATTGTCCACTGAATATACTATTGTGGGTAGTGTATCAACAAACTCAGACTGGGTGCAATCATATTTAGTGCAGTTCATTTCAAAAAAATAAAGATCAGGAATAAAGGTAGTTTCATCAATCAAATTAGTCCATTCTTGTGGCTGTGTTTTTTCATAATACAATATAAATCCATCTTTGCTCAAAGTTTGCTGTTCCAATGATCCTTCTTCCAACACAACAACTTCAGCTGATACAGACAACAACATTAAAAAAATTAAATATTTCATTTTATAAAATAAATCAACATTAAATACTAATTATTTTAGCAAGGTATAAATACTTTGCATATAAATATAAATGAGAAAATTTTTAGCTTGTTCAGGTGGAGGTGATAGAGGAATTGTTTTATTAGGAATGATAAAAGAATTAGCCAAACAAAAAGGAATATTAGCAGTGAAATATGATATGATGGCAGGTATATCTTGTGGATCCTTAGTGACTTGTTTGATGTCCATGTTGGATCATAACAATTTTTTTAAAGAATTAGATGATAGAGTCAATATATTTTGTGACCCTCAATT
>MDTG01157354.1_pt1 | contig 11874 bp, 11 predicted proteins | sample 811421 | NCBI WGS metagenome assembly MDTG01 (sample SAMN05326645, study PRJNA326480) | marine metagenome | isolation source: seawater | place: Pacific Ocean: South East | collected 2011 | reverse complement strand
TCAGAAACAAAAAAAATAATCGCAGAAAGCGAGGGCAAGTTCCTAATTGAGAAAACCAGTCAACAAAACCAAAGTTAAATCGATTTTCATCCTGCAACACGATAAAGAGAGCTATATCGAGCCGTTCCTAAATTTCATTGCCTCAAAAAATATTGTTTCAAGCCGTCTTTTATTGACAAAAAAAACTAATCTTGGGGATTTTGACGGTTTAAATGAAGCAAGTGCTTTGGTCCTAATAGATCAACCAAAAGATCCATCAATACAACGGAAGAGCGAAGAACACATTAAATTTTTTTTTCAACAAGAAAAACCGATATTAGGTCTAGGAGACGTTTCCTATTTGTGCTTTAAGGCTTTAAAAATTAAGGTAGACTACGGCGAAAGACTATATGGCTGGAAACGGGTTTTTACAACAGCAAATCCGATGCCTGGCAAAATCACACTACAATTCCCACAAAAAATACTGATTTTAGGAAATAGATTTTTTTCATCCGAAGTTAATTCCCATACTTATTTCCTGAGAATACTAAATCAAAATTTTCCAATTGTTATCAAATATCGGTCTCTCTCTATTCTCAACTACACAAATTGTATATCCGCGAAACAACTACTCGAAGTAAGCAATAAACTTAAATATACCCCTAGCCCACTTAGGCAGACTAAAGAAGAATTGATCCATCAGAGCTCGGAGCTAATATACCAACAAAATCAATTTTCTGAAAAGATTTGGAACGACTGGTGTAAACAATTAATCTAAACTGGGATAATATAATAGGAACAAAATTACTCAGCATGGATAAACAAATGAAGGTTTCTGCATACTTACTACTAGTATTACTAATTCAATCTTGTATTCCACAAAAGACATTGCAAAAAAAAGATGTTTCCCTGCAACGTGCTCCAGAATTAAACAGGCCCGCTCAGAAAGATATTGCTGAGGTTGAAATTTTTGTAAAAGAGGTTAGTCCTAAAGACAGAAAAAAAGACGTTGATTCCGACAGAGCAAAACAGAAACAGTTAACTACTAATAACAGCAAGTCTTTTGAAACAGCGCTTGATATTGATGGGCAAAAACAGAACCAAAATAATAAATCTAGTCAGAATCAAAATTCGTTGTCAATCCAAAAAAAAATCACGGCACGATCAAAATCGCCTCTGTCATCGCAAGAAAGACAAGGTTCAACGTCTATTAAAACCGCAGAAGAAAGCAAACATTTAGAAACAAAACCAGAGACCGAGAATAGAGGCTCGAGTTTGCAGGCCAATCAAAGCGATAATTATTATCATAATAAAGAAATAAATTCTTCAAAATATGGAAAAAAAAGCGCTTACTCTCAGGGTTTTCAACCAACTCAAGAAGAAACGGAACCAAAAAAAGAAGATGATATAATAGCGAAACAACTTAAGGATGCTGCCACTAAAGAGACCAATCCTAATTTGAGAAAAAAACTTTGGTATGAATATGAGCGCTATAAATCAAACCTGTAGCTCTATTATAATAAGATAATGCTAGTTGCTAATTACAAATTGCTCGATGAATAAGAAATTACAATCTGAATTAGGTCAAAAATTTCGCATTCTAGATTCACCGACCGGAAATAACAAATTAAAAATAATTACAGCCGCAGGACTGACTTCATTCGCTGCAATTATTTTCTTCTCTAATATAGATTATGTGAGTGAAGGAAAAAAAAAGGGTAGCGAGTCACAACATACCAACATTCAAGTTCATAAAAAAAAGATCGTCAAGACTCAACGAGAGAATTCGCAACATTTTTTAAAAAAGGCTAAAACCGCATTAAAAGAATTAGAACGTTTTAATTTGAAGGATTGGGATCCTGTCAAACATCAGGAATTAGACAGTTTATTCAAAAATGGTGAGTCAATGCACCGACTAAGACGCTACTTTGACGCTAACGAATTGTTTGAAGAGATTATCCACCAATCCAATAATATAAATTCATTGGTACCAAAAGTCTTAGAGACAAAGATTCAGAACGGGTATCTTTTGCTTGAGAAAGGTAGACCTCTAGATGCAATAGAATCATTCAGTTATGCGCTAAAAATACAGCCCCAAAATGGGAGAGCATTAATAGGTATGAAAACAGCAACAAATTTTAATAGGGTGCAGTCATTATTCATTCAAGCGGACGAATTTGAAACCCTTGGTCAAAATTCGAATGCTTTGGATACTTATTATAAAATTATTCAACTAGATCCCAGCGCAACCAGAGCCCAATACGCAATAAATAGAATCCAACTTAATGAGAAAGAAATAAAATATAAACAATTTTATAATGAAGGACAAACACTTCTTCAAAGTAAAAACTTTAAAGAAGCTGAAGAGTTTTTTCAAGAAGCACATAAGATTTTTCCGAATAGAAAAGAAATAAAAGACGCGCTATCGGAAACCTTAAGGGCGAAAACAGACCATCTTATTAATGAATATATAACAAGGGCAAGAGTGGCGTCGAAACAAAATGATTGGCCCAATGCTATAAAAGATTACAAAAAAGCACTAAAGCTTGACAATAGCTTAACAGACGCAAAAAAAGAACTAGCTTATTCAATTAAGAGAGATAAGCTAAATCAACAAGTCGTCGATATCTTAAATAATGAAGAGCAGCCTCTAAAGTATGGTACGTTTGAGCATACAAAAAATATTTTAAAATTAGCATTAACCTATAAAGACAAACCAGCTGTAGCTTCCCAAATCGACAAACTAAATAATATTCTTGCTGAAATGAAAAAAAAAGTTCCGGTTCTTATTATCTCAGATGGAAAGACTTATATACAACTAGAAAACAATCTTGATTTAGGTATTTTTAAGTCTGAGAAAATCATGCTAGACCCAGGCGAATATCTAATTAAAGGAACGCGAACAGGCTTTCGCGAGGTATCCAAAAATTTTATTATCTCAACTGACAAAAAAGATAATCGGGTGTATATTATTTGTAAGCAGAAACAACGGATATAAAGGATAGATATGCCTAAACCTGATCGAGGCTTTATCAAACCAAGAAAATTTTATCCGGTGGTAGTTGACCGGACAGTTGAAGAAAACCAACCTGTTTTAAAGAATAAGTGGTCGCTTATGTTGCTTACTAGTCTAGTGTTACTCCTAATATATACTTTAGCGGTAAGATTCGTTTACGTTGAAACTAATGTGGCAAACCCAAATGTTGAGATTGAATCATTTTTTTCTATCAAACTTTCCAAATATTTTTTACTCCTACCTGGCTCACACAGAGTAAAGATATCCGCTGATGGTTATTATGACTTAAAAAGTAAATTATTAGTCTCAAAAACTAAATATCAAGAACATGTCCTTTCTTTAACAAAGCTTCCTGGAAAAATTGAATTGAATATAGAGCCCGTCGATGAAGTGGATGTCTTAATTGACGGAAATAAATATGGCAGCACCAATAAATTTATTCTTAAAGTTCCTGCAGGAAAAAGAGTTATTGAATTTTCGGCAAAAAGATATCTTCCAAAAACGATGGACGTCGATGTGTACGGAATGGGTAGGACACAGCAACTTTTTCTTAAACTTGAACCGGCCTGGGCAAATATAAACATTGATTCATCGCCTGAAAATGCGCAAATAATGATTAATGACAACGCAGTCGGCGAAACACCTTTTAGTTTTGAAATAATGCAAGGGCGCAGAACGATTAAGTTGAAAAAATCAGGCTATAAAAAGTGGTCGAGAACGATACAGGTAAAAGCAGGCACTGCGATTAACCTGAAAAAAATTATCATGGAAAAAGAAGACGGTTTTTTGCAATTATCCACTAAGCCGACAAAAGCAAAAATTCTCGTTAATGGAAAGTTTATTGGTAATTCGCCAATTAAAGTACCAATGCCTCCCAATGTCACCAATCAAATACAGATTATAAAAGAAGGATTTAAACCCGTAACTCAAAAATTTAAAGTCAAATCTGGTGTGGTTGATAATTTTGATATAGTCCTAGAAAGCGAAAAAGCACGACTAACTTTTAAAACTTTTCCAGAAAGCGCCCAACTTTTTATCGATGAAAAGTATGTGGGGGGTGCTACCCAGTCAATTCTTTTGCAAACAAGGCAACATTTAATTACCATTCAAGCACCTGGCTATGCAACTTATGAAACAACTATCTCCCCAAGAGTTGGCTTCGAAAAAGTTATTCAGGTAAGACTTAAAACAATAGAGGAATCAATTGCCCAAGATAATAAAATCAGCACAAAGAATTCAAAAAACTCAATGGCAAATAAAATGCGGCTATTCAATATTAAAGAAGTCACTATAGGTTCACGTTTAAACGACCAAAATAGACAAACTAATGAGTTCACTCGAAAAATTGCTATCGAACGTCCTTTCTACATATCTGAAAGTGAGGTTACCAATGCTGAGTATAAAAATTTTCTTGCGATGCATTCATCAGGGGAATTTAATTCGATTTCCTTGGATCAAAGAGATCAACCGGTTGTCAATGTACACTGGTCAGACGCGGCAAAATTTTGTAATTGGTTGAGTAGAGAAGAGGGGTTTGAGCCATTTTACATCATAAAATATGGGGTAGTAACAGGTATAAAACCAAGCTCAACGGGGTATCGACTCCCGACGGAAGCTGAATGGGAAGCAGTGGCTCAGAACGAGAAAACAAGGTTTGCTTGGGGTAGTACTTTTCCACCCCCGAACTCAACGGGTAATTTCTCGGATAAGCAAATAAACAGCTCTTCAAAAGACATAAATAATTCCTATAGCGATGGATATCAGGTGTCAGCGCCCATCAAAAGTTTTAATCCAAATTCCAATCAAATATTCGATCTGTATGGGAATGTATCAGAATGGGTTCACGATTTTTATATTGAAAAATTCGGTGGAAATTATACTTATTCCAATCTCGGACCAGTTTCGGGAGAAAATCACGTTATAAAAGGAGGTAGTTGGATGAGTAGTTCAGCAGTCACTCTAGGTATTCCTTACAGGAATAGTGGAACTTGGGGTAAAGTTGACTTAGGATTTAGAGTGGCAAGGTATGCACAGTAAATTATTATACTTTATACTAATCTCGTTAATCGCAAGTAAATCCGAAATAATGGCTTTAGAAATACAGGAAGAGGATAAAATAAAATCTGAAAAAAGAAAGCCTGAGACTGAGTTAAAACCAATACCTGATAACACATTCAAATCAACGGATGAATTGTCAGAGGACGTCCCAGTATCACTACCAAAAGACATATAAAATTAAATATGAAAGACAACACTACATCAGAATTTTATTACCAAGTTATATCATTACTCATCTCAATAATTATAGTCCATCTGTTCTATATGACAATTGTTAGACCGGAAGCAAATTCAATATTAGAAAAACAACGTGAGACGCAAGAGCAAGGTCTATACGAATCGCGTGAGACATCATTTTACATAACTATCAAAGATTTTGAGCAGGAAACATGTTTTATACTCATGTTTTGGTCAATAGCCATTATAAGTTTCAAAGCTAAAGAAGCCAATAAGCAAAGAACAATATTAAAATATAAATTAATCGATACTCCCGACGAAACCAATATAATTAAGGAAGATACAAATAAATTCATTCGTAGAATTCAAGCTGCCCCCAAAGAGACCCTAGATTATCTTTTACCAAGAGCACTACTAAGCAGTCTACATAGATATTCTTCGACTGGAAATATTCAGGAGGCGTCACAGGCAATTAATGAGTGTTGCGAAAATGAGGCTGAACGGTTAAATGCGGAACTTTCGATGGTGAGATATATTACGTGGGCTATTCCCTCAATAGGTTTTATTGGTACCGTTAGAGGCATTAGCCTTGCTTTAGGGCAAGCGCACGAGGCAGTACAAGGAGATATTCTAGGGGTAACTTTAAGTCTTGGTGTTGCGTTTAATTCAACATTTGTAGCCTTAATAATCAGCTTGCTTGTTATGTTCTTAATGCATCAGCTTCAATTAATGCAAGAGAGATTAGTGCTGGATACACATGCCTACTGTGATAATCATTTTATACGGAAACTCGAGTCCTAGAAAGTGACAAACTTTTATACATTCCACCTTAATGACCAAGCTTTGCAAATAAAGGATTCTGAAACTGTACTATACTCTTCACCAGGGATTGCCTGCCTATTAAAAGATAGAATTATTTCCGGTCTCGAGGCCAGGCCTCTATTAAGCAAACACCCTAGCCTCATCAGCACTGAGCATTGGTATAAAATTAACCATTCAGAAACCTCTATTCAATCAAATTACAAAATTACAAACGCAGATTTAGTGTACAGTCAATTGATAAAAATGTGGTCAAAACTTACTAAAAAAAAACCAGTAGTTATAATTTATCCTAGTGAATATACAGAGGACAAATTGGAAAAATTATGCGGTGTTTTTGACGCCGTCGGTGTGAAGATAGTTGGCCTTATAAATTCAGATCTCAGTAGCTTAGAGCAAACAGATTTTTTAGGCACGTTACACGTAATAAGAATACAATTAAATTATACTGCCCACATTCTTATTAGGTCGAAAGAGTCTTTCTTACTAAAATCGATCGAATGCCATGAAAACAAAGGTCTTATTCAACTAAATGATCAACTTATACGATCCCTACGAAAAGTCTTTGTTAGACAGTGTCGTGTTGATCCACTGATTAATTGTGAGAGTGAGCACTACATGAGAGTCCAATTAGCACATTGGTTAAAACAATCAAAACAGAAGGAAAAATTTTTCGCAGATACTCTAATAAACGGTAACCCATACAGAGCAGAAGTTGATTCAGAAACCATCCTTTCAGTTTGTCGCAACTTTTTTAAAGATATAAGTGAGAATAGAAAGAGCAGCCGATTAATTTTATGCCCAACCATTTTCTCACTCTCCAACAATATTTGCGCAAACCAGAGTTTTTATAAGCTTTCTTCTCCGAAATTAAACACCCTAATTCAAAGCATGGCTCTAGAAAAAACAGAGGAATTAGTAGTTAACCTAAACGATAATTTTCCAAACTATGGTTTTGCAAATAAAATTGATGAAAGAAAAAAAACCGAAAAAAATCCCACTCATATTTTAAGAGACAATCACGGGCACAAACTATCTGATTCCCCAATCGAATTTACGAACGGCAATTCAAAAATTTTAATATTTAAAAGAGATGGTGAAATTTTTCTTGAGCCGAACGGATCCTTGGTTTTTATAAATAATTCCTTAGAGAAGAAAGAAGCCCGAATCATCGTTGGTGATTCAATAAATTTTGGTGGTAATTCTGAATTTTTAAAAGCAATTAGGATTGAGAGCTAACATATTGAAGACAAGATCTCAAACACCCGAAATCAGCCTAGCCTTCTTGGACATTATGTCTTGTGGATTTGGCGCTTTTATACTGTTATTTCTCATAATAAAACATAATTACGATGCTGTAGCAGAACTTCCAGAGGATTACTTGGATCAGGAAATCTCACTTCTAAAAGCGCAAAATGAGGAAATAATAAAAAAGTCTGATTTAATCTCAAAAGAAGAAACGATTCTTAATCAAACAATTTTGCGTGCCAAAGAAAATATTTCCATCTCAGAAAAACTACTTCAGGCAAGAGAAAAGATTGTTAGCTCATGGGATCAAAAAAAAGTTAGCGGTCTCGATAAATTGAAATTCGAGATCAAACAAGCAAGAGAAAAGCAACAAAGTTTAAAAGATGGGATAAAAAACAGTTCGAGAGATAATTTAAAATTCATTGGGGAGGGAAACCGAGAATATCTTTCTGGCATAAAAGCAGGTGGTAAAAACATACTAATTCTACTAGATTCATCTGCAAGTATGCTTGATGAAAAAATTGTCAATATTTTGCGACGCAGAAATATGAAGGGTAGTCAAAGAACAGATTCGAAGAAATGGCAGCAAGCCACCTCAACCGTAAAGTGGATCAGCGCAAGGTTTCCTTATACAAGCAAATATCAAATAATTACCTTTAATGAAAATAGTAAATCCCTGTCAAAGGACGGTAATCTTCGCTGGCTCTCTACTGACGATACCGATCAATTAGAAAAAATCGTAAAAAAAATTAGCAAAATCAGACCGGAGGGCGGAACAAATTTATATAAGGCTTTTTTAACCGTCAACAAACTCAATCCACCTCCAGATAATATTTACTTAATAACCGATGGTTTGCCCACACTTGGACGAATTCAAAACTCTGAAGTGAATATAACGGGAAAAAAGCGTCTTGAATTATTTAATGAAGCGGCTAATATTTTATCAAAAAACATCCCGATTAATGTAATCCTGCTACCAATGGAAGGTGATCCTCTCGCAGCATGGGCTTATTGGGGTATTGCGTCTGTCACAAACGGTTCCTTTCTCAGTCCTGCGGGTGACTGGCCATGAGGCTTCAAAGAACCGCAAATCAATCAAACGGTATGGCTTTTCTGGCCGTTATAACATGTGGCTTTGGTTCGATCATATTATTATTAATTATTTCTAAAAGCATACCGCAAACAACAGAAGAGAATCTTGACGATCAAAGAATCAGAGAGATTTCTTTTCTTCAAGACCAATTGTTTAATAATCAAAATACTTTAAAACAAAAACTAATTAGTAAAGAAAAAAAGCAACTTGAAATAAGTAAACTTGAAAAAAAAGTAGCGGCATTAAACCACGACATTAAGATAAATAAGCAATTATATTTAAAAGCAAAGAAAAGTCTGGATGAGGAATTGAAATTAAAGCTTGCATTACAAAAACTTTCATCAGAGATGAAAAGGCTTTACCGAAAAGAAAGAGAAACCAAACAAGGCATCATAGCTGGCGTTCCAATAGATAGTGAATATATTATTTTCATTATAGATACATCCGGCAGTATGTTTAGATATGCTTGGCCAAAGGTAATAAAACAAATAGAAGAAACACTGTTGGTCTATCCAAGTGTTAAAGGGGTACAAATATTAAATGATATGGGCTCCTATATGTTCTTGGACTATCAGGATCGATGGATTCCAGACACACCAGAGTTAAGACGAAAGATTATTAAAAATTTAGCAAATTGGAACGAGTTTTCAAATTCAAGTCCCGCCGAGGGAATAACCACAGCGATAGAAGCTTTTTATGAGCCAGATAAGAGGATCAGTCTCTATGTATACGGAGATGAATTTACTGGCAAGTCAATAAGGGAGGTTGTAGATTATGTTACTAAAATCAATCGGAGAAATAAAAATAAGGATCCTCTAGTCAGAATCCATGCCATAGGTTTTCCTGTCATGAGAGCACAACCAACAGATTTCCAACATACGGGAATTAAGTTTGCTTCTTTGATGCGTAAACTTTGTAAACTAAATGGCGGAACTTTTGTAGGGTTAAATTCATTTCGTTAATTGAATCATGATTAAAGCCATAGGATTATTATTTATTTCAATATTAATAATATGCTCGGCTAGTTGTAGCAATCAGCCGATATCAGTTGATATAGACGTACCTGACCAGACTTCAATCTCATTTGGAAAACAAGTTTTTTTGAAAATAACCCCTGAATTTGAAAATTTTATTTATCAGCATCCTTACGAGCAATCACTTTCAATAAAAATAGGCGCTGCCCAGTCATTAATATTTAAAAAGATTATAAAAAAAGTATTTATCTTAATACAAATCGAAGAACCATCGAGCAAAAATGACTCAATAATTATGATAACACCTAAGCTAACAAGTATTGAAATATCTACGCCTGAGGAGAGCGGTTTGAATAGCTATGAATGTCGTCTCGAGTATTCGATAGAAATTAAGAGTCAAAAATATGCGATAAATCACAATATTTTGGCATATAACAGAAGTTCTACAAATAAAAACCAGCACCAAGATGTCTCGGAACTAATGTCTCAATGTCTTAGAACGATTGCATCAAAACTTGAAATAAGACTCATTGAGCTCACTAATGAAGTCTAATTTCTTCCTCAGTTTAATCCTTATAATATTCATTGCTTGTTGTGCGAGACAACATTCTCCTCAAGACCCATCGGTTGATAAAAGAAATAATATTTTCTCCACAATAGCTATCCTTAAAAAAAACGACAAAGAACTTTTTCAAGATAAAGAGGATTTTTTTATAACATGTTTAACAAAAGAACTACGCATGAAAAATTATAATATTATTAGCGACAAAGAATTCAGAGACCGCGCCTTCCCGTTTTTTGAATCTGATGAGGCTACAATAAACGTCGGGCCGCCGATAGATATCCTGAAGGAAAAGCTATTTCAGCAAAAAATAGAAACCTTAGGAGTCGATTATATAATATGGGTTTCTGGCCGGACAGATTATGCAGATAAAGTTGGAGCCTTATCATGCGCTCTAGGCTTGCATGGTGGAGGATGTTATGGATATGCCAGTCAAAATGATGAATCAAATATGCAAGCTGAAATATGGCACGTGTCTACAAAAAAATTACTAAGCTATAATACGGCTAATGCGAAAGGAAAATACCAGCTATTTGGCTTTGTAGTTCCGATCCCGATTCCTTCTGATTCGCGTCAAAAGAGTTGTAAAAAAATTTCGAGCTCAATTGTATTAAAATTATTGGAAAATTAACTCAGATAATATCATTTTATTCGAATATTTCTTTCGATTATGACCTCAATTAAACGTGGCCCTTTTTGTTTCATTGCGTTGTGGAACTGTTCCCGAAATTCTTTCACGTTTGTAGATCTTGAAGCTTCCACTCCCAGCCCTTTTGATATTTTAACCCAGTCAATCATAGGATTATCTATATTGAGCATTGAAAGAGTTTTTTCATTTCTTGGTCCTGTTTTGAGCCTATCTAACTCTATGTTTAAGATAGCATAACTACTGTTATTCAATAATATAACAGTAACATCTGTGTTTTCTCGGGCCATGCTCCAGAGAGTCTGAACCGTATACATAGCACTACCATCTGCTTGAAACGTTATGACCTTTCTATCGGGACAAGCAATTGCCGCTCCAAATCCCAAAGGAAGACCTTGCCCAATCGACCCTCCCGTCAAACAAAGCCAGTCGTGAGGTGCTGCTGTTTCTGTCTGAGCATATAGCGATGCACTACAAGTTATGCCCTCATCAGAAATAATTGAATTTTCTGGCAACAACTCAGAGATAGTTTGCGAGACACTAATTTCGTCAAGAGTAATACTCGTAATTCTATCGCCATGATTATGTACTATTTTGGGTCTACTTTTTAAAGATAAGTCCTCATAAAGATCCTGCAAAGCTTGTTCTACATCATCATCTTTTGAAGCAACCTTGATAATTGAACATGATGGAGGGGATAATTTACTGGGAATATCAGGGTAAGCGAAAAAACCAACAGGTTCTTTAGCTCCAACTAAAAATATCTGCTCATAGCTAGCAAGAAAATCAATTGCCAGCTCAGCAAAATAAGGAATTCTTTTTATTTTTACTTCGCCCGCACCTCTGTATACTCTGGGAAAAAATGTTTCACACAACAAGTCAGCTCCCGTTGCCTTCGCGATTGCGCTTGCATATTCAACCGATTTTCGAGAGAGCCCTCGGTTTCCAAGTAACAAAGCTCTTTTTTTATTTAATCTTAAAGCTCTTGCGGTATTCTTTAAATTAGAATCATCCACTGACAACAACCCAGCTGTCGGAGACAATGGTTCTTTTTGCTCTTCACCAACTTCCCAAGAATGATTGGCCGGTACTATGATAGAAGCAATTTTCCCCCATCCACTTTTAGCTTCTATACTTGAAAGCGTTCCCAATTGCCCGAGATTAGAAGGATTAGTTGATTTTTTAAACCAATCAGAGTGTAACTTAACATGTCCTTCTAAATCTGAAGTAAGGGGAGCATCGAACTCAAGGTGCCATTCGGCATGATCTCCCACTATATTTACCAAACCAGAAAAAGCTTTT
>MDTG01100782.1_pt1 | contig 11874 bp, 10 predicted proteins | sample 811421 | NCBI WGS metagenome assembly MDTG01 (sample SAMN05326645, study PRJNA326480) | marine metagenome | isolation source: seawater | place: Pacific Ocean: South East | collected 2011 | reverse complement strand
AGACGCTCTCAAAAGGGCTAAATATTATTCATTAGCTGGAGCAGATGCTATTTTAATTCATAGTAAAGAAAATAATCCAGATGAGATATTTAAATTTGCAAAAAAATATAAATCTAAAATTTACGCTAAACCTTTAGTTTGTGTGCCATCCACGTATTCAAAAACCTACGAAAAAGATTTAGTTAAGAATGGATTTAAAATTGTTATATATGCCAATCAAATGTTGAGATCGGCTTATCCAGCAATGTTAAATACTGCTCAAAGTATTTTAAAAAATAGAAGAGCTTATGAAAGTGAAAAAAATATAAGCTCAATTAAAGAAGTAATAAATCTCATCAAATAATTAATTATAATGACAGCTGAAAAACTTTTTAAGATTTTACAAAAAAAAATTAAGTTTTTTGTTGGTGTTCCGGACAGCCTTTTGTCATCTCTTTCTACAACAATAGAAGAAAAAAAAATTAATCATTTTATTTCTGCGAATGAAGGTAATGCAGTAGGACATGGTGTGGGATATTTTCTAGCAAAAAAGAAATTAGCTTGTGTTTATTTACAAAATTCTGGTTTAGGAAATGCTGTAAATCCTTTAATTTCAATTGCTCATAAAAATGTTTACTCAATCCCTTTATTACTTTTAATAGGTTGGCGTGGTGCTCCTGGCAAAAAAGATGAACCTCAACATATTGAAAAAGGAAAAATAACAATTAAACTTTTGAAACTTCTAGGTATCAAGCACTACATTCTAAAAAAAAATGATAATTTTAAAAAATTGCTTAAATTAATTGAATTCTCCAAAAAAAATAATGTACCTGTAGCTTGCTTGGTTAAAAAGGATGTATTGGAAAAAAAAAAGGTAAAAAAAACAAAAACAATAAGCAAACAATATAGCAAAGTATCAAGAATTTTATTTTTAAAAAAGTTATTAGAAAAACTAAATAAAAATCATAGAATTATTTCTACCACAGGTTATACATCTCGTGAGATTAATCATCTTAGACAAAATAATAAAAATTTTAAAGGGAAAGATTTTTATATGATAGGTGGAATGGGTCACTCATTAAGTGTCGCACATGCGCACTCCACATTTTCAAAAAAGTCTACGATTTGTATTGATGGAGATGGATCGCTTATAATGCATTTAGGCTCAATAATTACCTGCAGCAAATATTCGAAAAATTTTAAATATATTCTTATAAATAATTCATCCCACGAGTCAGTTGGAGGTCAACCTACAAATTCAAATATTGTAAATTTTCACACTCTTTCTAAAAGTATTGGATTTAATAAATACTTAGTAATTGCAAAAGAACAAGACATTCAAAAGAAAATTAAATCATTTATGATGTTTAAAGGAAAAGTTTTTTTAGAAGTCAAAGCAAAAATTGGAAGCGTTAATAATTTAGGGAGACCTAAAAAATTTTTAACAATCAAAAAAAAATTTATATCTAAATAGCAGTATTAAGTCTTTGAAAATAAATCTTATTATAAAGTAAGTTTATACCTTCACAATACTTTGTGAATCTTTCTCTTCTTATTGGAATTAAATTCAAAAATTTATTATGTACATCTATAATATTTTTGGTTGATTTTACTTCAAGTATCAAACTTTCGAAATCTGATTGTTTGTAATTTTCTTCCGGTGTAGAATAACTAATATTATAATCTAAAGTGATCCTGACATCCTCTATTAAAAAATATTCTCTTGTGTAGGCAACTATAATTTTTTTTTCTAAAAAACCGTAATTACTATCAAAAAAAATTTGGTTAATTGCATTTAAATCTTTAACATTCATTTTTTCTGATTTTTTGAATTTTCCTTCCACACTAGTAATCTTTATTTCTTTGAATAAAAATTTTTCTTTTGCATTTGGGTAGGTTCTTAGTCTAAATTTTTTTCTCGGGACATTCCCATCTTCTGAGTCCAAAAACATGTCTAGGTTTTTGTTATCTAAATATATGCTCGATATAACTCTTTTGGGAAAAAGTTTCTTTCCACCCATTTTAAAGATTTCATTTTTTATTTTAGAGTAATCACTTATATGAAATTTAATTTTTTCCTCTAACCTAAATCCCATTATATTCACCCGCTCCTTCAAAAGCATTCTTCCATGTTGTCTCTTTAAAATTTTTACCGTTTAGTGTTAGTTTTGAGGAAATATCTACCGAAGCTAATTTATGATCAAAATTACACTTATTTTTTTCTGAAGTTATTTGTCCACCAGAGAATTCAATCTTTTTATTATATGCTTGAAAACAATATTTTATCTTAAAAATATTACTAAGAGAAATATCTACTTTAGCAAAATCTTTTGCAACCACACCAGACTCTGAGTTACTTATATTCACTCTTTTAATTTTAACATTACTAGCTTCCCCAACCGAAATACCTTTATCTGCGCAAAAGTGAATTTCTGAATTATAAATCTCATAATTCCCAAAAGAAAAATCTAAGCAATCATTCAAACTTTTATTTATTAAAATATTTTGAAATTTTATATTTGAAAAATCCGCATCCATTGCGTCAAAAGCAGAATTGTTTATAGTCATTTTTTTTATTGATCCAGTTGCTCTAACAAAATTTATAGCATCTTCGCACTTAGAATTTTCAAATTTCAAAGAAATTTCTCTTATCTCAATGTCGTAAAAATTTAAGCATCCAGTTAGATTATTTTGATCGATACCGAAAATCTTAGAGTTAGTATTATCTTTCATCTCTATTTTCCAATTATTTAATACTCCCCCGAAAAAAATTATTTTGTCATTTTCACTCTGCTTAGAAATATTAATGATTTTATTCTCATTATTTATATTAATCTCAGGTTTACCAAATAAGAGAATATTAACTCCCTTTTCAAATTTTATAACCTTATTATCTTTAAAAAAATTTTCATGAATCCAATTTTCAAAAGATTTTCCTATCCTTTTTTTTCCGACAAATATTAAGTGATTTTTTTCCTTATCTTTAAGCTCCTGATTAATAAGCTTATATTTTTCTTTTTGACTAAAATTAGTATTTTCACAATTGTCTCCAAAAATGTCACATTTTAAATATTCATCAAAACTTTCTGAATAAAAAACTAATTTTCTTGGAAGTTTTTGATCATAGTTTTCATTTTTCTCTACATGCGGATTTCTTTTATTGTTTGTTTTAATCTTAAAAATTTTATTTTGATTAAAATTTTGAATTTTAATTAAATTGGACCTAATTTTATTAATTGCTGATTTAGTATCCTCAAGAGAAATCTGATAACCATTTTTATTTAAATTTTTATTTAAATTTACCAGGTTAACATTATCTAGTAATTCGATAGCTTTTTTTGAACCAATTTTAGCCGAAGGTATAATCATTTCATCCGCGTTATCTACGTATGGATTACTTTTATCAAGTATTCTGAACATTCCATCATAGTAAATTGGATAAAATTTCTTAAATAGAGGGTCAAAGTAAAATCTTCTCTCATTTCTGGGCATAGTATGATCACTACCCATTGCAATAGCCAATGCATCGTAAGCATCTAAGTTTTTAAATAAATTTTTACTAAAAACTTTTTTTCCTATAGAATAATAATCTAAATTATCATTTTTAAAATCCTGAGTATCATGTAATTGAACTAAATAGTTGAGAACTGAAATACTATATTCTGAGATCTTATAACTAGATTCATTTTTTTTTGACCAATTAACATTTATAATTTTATTTTTTGATAAATTTTGGTCATGCCTTTTATCCCAAAATGTAAATCTTTCATCCCCTTCTAAAATCGGTCCCTCTCTAAAGTTATTAGACTCAAGCAATTCTTTATGGATTTTTTCTTGAAAAATAAATTTTTTTTTATTCTTTCCATACTTGACGTCAATAAATATACTTTTAGGTGACAATAATCCAATTGAACGAAATAATTCTGTGGCAAAAATTTCGTTAGCTCCATTCCTTGCGTGAGGTAAAAATAAAATAAATTTAGTTATTCCAAATATATGACCATTATCCAAATGTATGTTTAGACTTGGCAAAATAGATCCATCACGTTGATCTAATAGATCCCCGTGATCCCTAATTCTAGCTTTAATTTTACATTTAAATTTTTCTGGTATTTCTAAAAAGATAGTACCAGGATACCTTTTAGATTTTGATGAAAAGTTTCTCCACCCATCTGAATTTTTTTTATTTTCTTCACTTTTTATAAGATTATTTAGTAGATTTTTTTTCCATGATCTTTCAGACTTAAATGCAATACCTAAACTAAAGTTTGAAGAAAAATTGTTTGGATGTAAAAGTAGATTTTTTTCATAACTTAAATCTTTACAGAACATTATTTCTTTTTCGTTAAAAACAGTCTCGTCCTTAACTTGTTCTTCAAAAGTTGATAAAAAAAATATTATTAAAATTAATGGCAGTGTAAATATTGCAAAATTAAAAAAAAATTCTGCTTTTCATACTATTTAGGACTGTATATCCGCTTTTATTGAAATCACATTAATATTTTTGTCAACGTCATTTCTAAATTTGACTAACTCTTCTTTGCTATCAAAAACTAATCTATAAGAGAAAATTTTCCTTTCTTTATCGAAATAAAAAAAAATAACATTTTTGTTATTTATTATTTCTTTAATATCTTCCTTAGCGTTTATCTCTAAAGTATAATTTAGATTTCCGTCACCAAAAGAATATTGAAAAATATTAAGATTAAATTTCTTTAAAATTTGGTCTAATATTTTTATTCCAAAAATAACTACGATCAGCAGAAGCGCTAATAATGCGCTAAGGGTTAAAGACACGCTACAGACAATCCCCAAAGACAAAAGTCCAAAAAACATTACTAATTCAAAAGGACTTTTTACTGGATTTCTAAATCTTACAATTGATAACGCACCAATCATACCTAAAGATAAGGCAATATCATCCTTGATCACAGAGGTAATTATCATAGCGATGTTTGGAAGCAGCAAGTAAGAACCTAAGTGATGATAGGTGTTTGCCCATCTTTGTCCGGATACAACTAAAGCTTGCCTTATTAAAAAACCGCTAACAGTTAGTAAAGTTATTTTGATAACATGAGGATGAGTAAGGAGATCTATTAAAATGCTCATAATAACTTAATTTTGACAAACTGAAAAATTCTTTTAATAACTGATAAATATAAATTATATTTAGATAAAAATCTACTTAATATATCGTAATATAGATTGCACACAAATGCCCTCGATAAATAAATATGAGTAAAAAAAAAATTACAATTAACTACTTAAAAAAAAAACTAAATAAATTAGGTAAAAAAAAAATCTTTTTCATAACTGGAAAAAAATCATTTAAAAAATCTGGAGCTAAGTTTTTTTTTGAGCCATTAATAAAAAATAAAGATTATAATTTTTTTTATAAGGTAAAGTCGTATCCTGATATAAGTGAGCTAAAATCATTAATCTTACAAATAAAAAAGCATAATCCAAATTTAATATTTGCAGTAGGCGGCGGTGCAGTAATGGATTTATCGAAAATAGCAAACTTTTTATGTTACTCTAAAAATATTAAATCTGATATTATGAAATCAAATTACAACTATAAAAAAGTATTTTGCAATTTAATTGCTATACCTACTACTGCAGGATCAGGGGCAGAGGCAACAAGTAATGCTGTAATTTATATAAATAAAAAAAAATTTTCTGTAGAAAGCAATTTGATTAAACCAAATAATTTTTGTTTGATTCCAGATTTTATTAAAAAAAATAATTTTAAACTCAAAAGTGCGTCAGGGTTTGATGCTATCGCCCAAGGTGTTGAGTCCTTATTTTCAATGAAATCTAATTTAATTAGTTATAAATATGCAGTAGATTCTTTGAAATTAAGTTTAAAAAATTATTTACCATATTTAAAACAACCAAATACTATTAATAGTAAAAAAATGTTAGAAGCTGCAAATCTTGCGGGCGAAGCTATAAGTATTTCAAAAACCACAGCTCCACACGCGCTCTCTTATCCGTTCACTTCTTATTTTGGAATTAGTCATGGTCACGCTGTTGCTATTACTTTTAATGAATTTTTGAAATTTAATTATTTAAATAAGAAAACTGCAAAAAGTAATTTTAACTTAAATGATAGATTTAAAATTCTTTTTAAACTTACTCAGACGCAAAATATAAATGAATTACAAAAATATTTTAATGAATTAGAAAAAAAAGCAAAGATTGATGTAAATTTTAATGATCTAGGAATAAACATTCATAAAAATATTGACTTGATACTAAAAAATGTAAATATACAAAGGTTATCTAACAATCCAATATCACTAGATTATAGGACAATTAAAAAATTGTTATTGCAAAAAAGATAGTTTAACTATATCTTGTTCAATATTTGAACAAAGATATTTTACTAATGTCTAATGAATTAAACTATAAAAAGTTGGGTGGGTATTTATTCAAAAATCATAAAAATTCGTCGTTAATTTTATTATTTATATTTTTAATATCATCTCTTCTTGAATCTTTTTCAATTGCTACTTTAATTCCAATTATTTCTGTTATTTTGAATAAAGACTTAGAAAACAACACATTAAATATTTTATTGAGAGATAAGATGAACTTAGATTTAAGTTTTTTGTTTTCAGATGTTCAATTTTTTTTCATTGTAGTTCTTGTAGTATATTTCATTCGAATGAGTGCAATTTTATTTTGCAATTGGAACAAAGAAAAATTTTCATTAAATATAAACAACATAGTTGTTAATAAAATTTATTCGAAATATATTAATTTAAGTTTTAGTAAGTTTATTCAACATAATTCTTCCGTTTTTTTAAGAAAACTTCATTATGATGTTGGTTTATTTTCATCAGCTATCATTCATTCTTTGACATTAATTTTTGAAGTATTCATCCTAATGTCAATTACTCTTCTATTAATATTTTTTAATTGGAAATTAAGTCTCATGTTAGGATTTATTTCTCTAATAATTTTATACGCTGTTAATTTTTTTACAAAGAAAAGAATAACAGTTTTAGCTTCAGAAATTATTAAAAATGAAAAAAAACGCTATCAAAATTGTCTTGAAAGTTTCAATCTTTTTAAAGAAATAAAGCTGTTTAACGCACAGAATTACTTTTTACAAAAAAATAAAAAAATCACTTATAATTTTTTTTACAACGATTTTTTAAGAAGATTTATAATCACTTCTCCGAGAATTATAGTAGAGTTTTTAGTAATACTAGGATTAATATTGTTTATTTTTTTAATAAAAAATACTGAAGATTCAATTATTATTCTAGAAACTTTGGCTCTATTAGGTCTGGCAATTATCAGACTTTTACCTGCTGTGAACAGAATTATTTCAAGTTTACAGTCTTTAAAATCCTGCGGACCAAGTACCAACAATGTTTTAAATGATCTAGATAATTATGATGAATTCAATAATGAAAATGAAAAAGGTAAAATTGAAATTAAAAAAATCCACAATCAAATATCTTTAGTAGATGTTGGTTTTAGATATGAATCAACAAATAAACAAATTTTAGAAAAATTTAATTTTAAATTTAATAAAGGAAAAATTTACGGTATTAAAGGTCAAACAGGCTCTGGCAAAACAACTCTAATAAATATGATTTGTGGTTTAATAAATCCACAAGAAGGTGAATTTTTAATAGATGATATAAATTCTTCAAAAATAAAGACTAGCGACTATCAAAAATTAATAGGTTATGTTCCGCAAAATATTCTGCTGATGGATGCATCAATAGAGGAAAATATTTTATTCGGAGCAAATGAAGTAAGTGAGAGAGAATTAAAAAATGCAACCAATCAGGCTTATCTAACAGATTATATTAATTCATCTTCTCAAGGTATTAAAACAAATGTAGGTGAAAAAAGTAACAAAATTTCTGGAGGACAAAATCAAAGAATTGGAATAGCCAGGGCATTACTTAAGGAGAAAGAAATTTTAATTTTTGATGAGGCGACTAATTCTCTTGACCACAAAGCAGAACAAAAAATTTTAGAAAATATTAAGAATCTAAAAAAAAATAAAATTATATTTTTGATTTCTCATAACGCAAAAAACTTTGAAATATGCGATGAAGTACTGAGTATTTCGAATAATTAATTAGAATGGAATTTTTAAAAATAAGAAAAATTTATTTGAAAGATACCTTTGAAAAATTTCAAAGACAGTACGAAATAGACTTAAAATCTTGGCACAATCCATATAAAAAATTTAAGTATATTTTTATTAATGAAGCTGGTGCTATTTTTTCATTTATTTTCTTTAAATTAAATATCAAGCCTAACTATATAACTTTTCTCAATATTTTAAGTGCTTTGACAATTTTGTTAATTTTTTCATTAAGTATTAATAATTATTATTATTTAGGTTTATTTTTAATTTTTTCAAAAAATATTCTAGACAATGTAGATGGATTTATTGCAAGAGTTAAAAAACAAACTTCTAAGTTTGGAGATAGATTAGATTACTTAAGCGCTAAAATTTATTATTACGTCATCTTATCAAGTTTTTTTATTCATTCGGTAAATTTGAAAAATAATTTTTACTTATGGATACTTTTTATATTTATTATTGCTCTAGATTTAGCCAATCCTGGAAAAAAATTCTCAAAGAAAAAAAAGGAAACTAAAGTTCTTAAGTTAAAAAAAAATAAACTCTTGAAATTATTAACTTTCTTTAATTATGACGGCAGAACAAATATTGTGGATTTTATGGTTTTAATAATGCTTTCAGAGTTTCTTTTACAAAAAATTATTTTTTCTTATATTTTATGCTTTCTTTTTGCGCTCGTTAAAATTTCAAGAAATTTTTTTTATTATTACAAATTATGAATCCAGAAAATAAAATTTGTTTTTTTATCAATTGGTTAAGAGAATTAGATATGTATGAAGAAACTTATAAAAATTTACCGGCTGATAACATTTTTTTTATAATAAATAATCAAAATAAGTCAAAAAGAAGTAATATGAAAGAAGTTGAAAGAATTAAAAAATATTTTAAGGATAACTCAATAAGAAATTACGAGCTATTATCAGAATTTAAATCCGAAAATAAATTTAAAGTACTGATTAGCACTGCGGATTTACCTGTTTCATTCTTATCAATAAAGAGTATTTTACGTTTTATATATGCTCAAACAGTAGGAAGCATTATTCAGTTTCTGAGATTAGATGTATTATGCAAAAATTTTTTTGATAGAGATATAACTTGTGGGGGAAGAAACTCAGATATTTTTGATAATAAATATATTGAAAAAAAATTGTCTAAAAAAACAATTAAATTCCCTAATGGTTTAGATAGAAATACTTTTTATTTTCCAGATAAAAGATGGAAAGATGTTTTTGATATTTATTTTTGCTCTTCTAAAATTGAAGATAATTTAATAAAGAAAAAGTTTAAAAATATTGAAACTTTTTTTATAGGTTATCCCAGGTTTGACTTAAAAAAACATTCAAACAAGAATAAAGTTTTATTTAATAAAGACTTTAACTTTATAAAAGATAAAAAAAAGATCGTTTGTTTACCGAACGAAAGGGTAATGACTTCACAAAACTTTAAAGCAATTCAAAGATATATTGAGGTTTTGTTAACGCTTTCTAATGAATATAATTTGATATTAAGACCTCACCCAAAACTTCAAGATATAAATTACGAATTTTATCAGATGATAAAAGAAAGTGGTTTAAAATTAGATCTAGAAATCCATAGAAATATTTTTGATTTATTAAGCGAGTCAGATTTAATTTTGGCAGATTATGGGAATATAGTATTAGAGTCCATTTATTTAAGAAAAAAAATAATAATTTATGAGTGGCCTAATGAAAAAAAATTTAGGATATTGAATGATAAAAAAAATTGTCTTGATTTTTCAGTCAGAAAAAATCTCGAGATAATCGACTTTTCCGAACCTAAAAAATATCTTTCAAAAATACATAATTTGATAGCAAATGATACCTATCAAAATAATATAGTGAAATACTCAGAGGAACTTTTTAATAAAAAGAAAAACAAGAAAGATTTAAATAATTTGTTAAAAGAAATTTATGCTACTTAAAAAAATATTAAATTTCCCAATCTTTAAACAGCAAGTACTGTTAAAAACTCACAAAAATTCTACACAAGTGTATTTTGATAAAAAAAATAATTTTTTTAGAAAAACTATCAAAAATAATTTAGGAATTGAAAATTTGATCTCAGAAAAAGAGGGATTAATTTGGTATTGTAGGTTATTAAAAAAAAAAAACAAAAAAATAATAAAGGACTTCAATTTTCAAACTAAAAAACCTTATATTGATTTAAAAAGAGTTAAAGGTGTTCAAATTAAATCTTGGAGAACATTAGAAGAAAATTATCCTTATATTTTAAGAACTTTTTATCATTACAAAAAATTTTTTCCAAAATATAGAATGTCCAAAATTCATGGAGATTTAACTTTAGATAATATCATTTTTGGAAATAAAAAGGTTTTTATAATTGATTGGGAGTATTTTCGTTCTAAAAAAAATCATAAAGGTTATGATATTGCATATTTTTTCTTATCAACTTTATGTTTACCATATATTGCAAAAAAAAAGATTTCCAAAAAAGATGAAAAACTTTTTATAAAACTTTGGAAGCGATTACATAAGATGAAAATTAACAAAAAAATATTGTATGATCCATTTTCATTTTTTGAAAAAAACATTAAAAATGATTTCTTTTTAAAAAAAGCTCTCAAAATTTCAAAAAGCAAATTTTTCCCCTTTATAACTGACAAAAGATATAAAAAAAGAGTTTTAAGCATAATTAGAAATTTGTAATTTATGAAAAAAAAAATTTCAATTTTAATGACGGTTTATAATAGTGAAAAATATGTAAGTAAGTCTATTCAAAGTATTTTAAATCAAACGTATAAAAATTTTGAATTTATAATAGTTGATGATTTTTCAAATGATAAAACTAGAAAAATTTTAAAAAAAATAAAAAATAAAAAAGTTAAGATTTATTTATTACAAAAAAGACTTGGTAGAACTAAAGCTCTTAATTATGGTTTAAAAAAATGTAGATCTAACATTATCGCAATACAAGATGCTGATGATATTTCTAATAAAAGAAGAATACTTATAAGCATGAACGAATTACAAAAAAATGACAGTACAGGCTTAGTTGCAACAAACTTTGATATCATTAATGAAAAAGGTAAAACTTTAAAAAAATTAAATAATAGGCTTCAGAAAGTAAGAGATAAAATCAATCTTAAATTCGTCAATACAATCGCTCATTCATCAATAATCTTTAAAAAAGATCATTTACCATATTCTAAATATGATGATTCTTTCATTTATGCACAAGACTATAAATTAATCTTAAGTTTTCTAAGATTTTCAAAAATTAAAATTTTAAAAAAAAAACTTTTAAAATTAAGAGTTTACAAAGAAAATATGTCTTCATTGTCAAGTTATAAAAAAATAAGAATAAAAGAAAATTTAAGACTTTTAAATTTTAGCTTAACGTATTTAAATCCAAATGCTTTTGAAAAAATTAAAATATATTTTATGAAAATTAAAAATTATATCAAAATATTTCTATCTTACTTTTAATTATATGGACAAACTAAAGAACTTAATTAAATCTATTCCAATCCTATATAATATTTTAAAAATTATATTCCACACCTTAAGGTATTTAAACGTAATAAGACCTAAATATAGTACCTCAAATAATATCGTATTTGGAGACAGAGAAACTGGTGATTTTCTAAAAAAAAAAATTTTAAATTCAAATTTTTTTCTTGAATTTGGATCTGGTAACACAACAATTTTTGCTAAAGAAAATAACAAATTTTATTTTTCTATAGAAAGTGACAGAAGCTTTTATTTATTTATGAAAAATAAAAATGTTAATATTTT
>MDTG01269821.1_pt1 | contig 11876 bp, 16 predicted proteins | sample 811421 | NCBI WGS metagenome assembly MDTG01 (sample SAMN05326645, study PRJNA326480) | marine metagenome | isolation source: seawater | place: Pacific Ocean: South East | collected 2011 | reverse complement strand
CTGCTAGTGGCAGTCGCAATACAGATTGGTTAAGTGCATATCACAGACTAAATAAACCTGGACTTGGACTGATAATTAAGTATCGTGATCCTAATAATCGCAGAAGACAAGTTTTGCAATTATCAGCCAAAGGTCGAAAACTCGTACAGGAACTTAAAAACATTCTTTATTCTGAAAGTGAAGTTTAATGAACATCTACTTCTTGTTAGAAAAGGTCTTAGCCCTTATCATTTCTCTAATTGGTTAAAAGTATGAAACCAGTATCAGAATCAGCTTTTAGTGTAATTCTAGAATCTTATCTTGAGGCAATTCATGAGTATATTTCAAATGCTACTGAGTTAACTTTAGAAAATATTATTTCTGATACTAATCCAGATAATTATGAATTAACTGATTTTAAAGATTTTACTGAAGATTGGGTTTGCGATATTTATGAATGGACTTCAACTCCAAAAGGTTTAGAGGATTATTTAATCGAAAGGATAAATAATGAAGATGAAGATCTTTTAGGAATGTCTTGGAGTATTGGTGATACCTACGAAGTTGAAGGTGAGATTGAGGACTGTGATTATAAGGACATCAAGTCTTTTATTGATGATGTATATTTTGATCAAGCAGTACAAATATTGAAAGAATGTTGGGAAAGAGCTTGTAAAACTGATATGGTTTTTTCAGATGAAGAAGAAAATCGAATTATTGATGGGTTCGCTTAGATTTTATAAATGAAACGCTTACTACTTTCACTTCTAGCTGCTATCGCTTTACCTACTTTTGCTGGTGATTTAGGATCTGCTGATTTTCTTAAAATAGATGATGAAAGCCTATCAAAACAAAAAGATAGGTCTCAAGATTTTGGTCAACTGAGATGTGGCTGGAAGGGAGAGAACAAATGTGAAGGGAAGTTTATAGATGGACGATTAATCATAGATGGTTCTAAAGGAATAACTCCCGATCAGATTATTCATTTTGAATGGTTAACGCCCTTTCAGAGAAATGAAGATAGGTATGCAATACAAATAATTTATAAGGATAGTCAAGGGATAATTAATGTGGCAAGAATTGTTAGATTCATACATACCTCAATGGGATATGAGTCTTGGCAAAGATTTCAAAATGAATTTCTATATTTTGTAAATCAAAAGATTTAAAAATTAAATGAAACGCTTACTACTTGCACCGCTATAGTGGTTCTGGTTGACAGCTGATCTAAATTAGAGGGTATAACAACCCTCTTTTTTATTGAAAAGATATTACACAAAAAAAGAAGATCAATATTTATTGGATAACTGGTTTGAACCAATGACTGCACTTGCAGAAAAATTAAAAACTAATGATGGAGTCGTTAGACGGAGATTAAAAGAATTAGGCATTGAAAGACCAAAAGGCAAGGAAGCAAACATGCTTTTACGAGCCTCTGTTTATAGAGAGAAAAATAAAGAAAAAGTTCCTAAAGATTGGTTGGAATTACCTTCAACTAGAAAAGAAGCAAAAGAAAAAAAAAGTTTTTTTTATTGGAATGGCCAACGTTGTGAAAGGGAAGGTCATTTATCAAGAAGAAAAACCTCATCAGGGGGTTGTTGGGAATGTGATTATGGAGATGTAAGAGAAAGATTTTCGAAAGACCCTGAATTTAGGAAAAAAAGACAACAAATGTTCAAGAGATATTACGACGAGAAAGGTGAAGAATTTTTAGAAAGACAACGTGAGCGGAAAAATACTGATGAATTTAGAGCATGGGCAAGAAAATATGGTGCTAAGAAACGAAAGGATATTGATTTTCGTTTAACTAAAAGTTTAAGAGATCGTCTTCATAAAGCCATTATAGGGAAGATAAAATATGAATCAGCAATTGAGTTAATTGGTTGTTCAACAGAGGAATTAAAAGATTATCTATCAAAACAATTCTCAGAAAACATGAATTGGGACAATTATGGGAAATGGCATATTGATCATATTAGACCTTGTAATAGCTTCGATTTAAGTAATAAAGATCAACAAAGACTATGTTTTAATTATTTTAATTTGCAACCTTTGTGGGGGACTCAAAATTACGCAAAAAAAGACTCCTATTCAGAAAAAGATGAACAGCTTTGGATTAAAAGAATGAGAGATTTAGGTTTTAAAGGAGAACTATTTACCTTGTATTAATACTATTAGGTTCTTACTTTTACTTTTATATTCTCGTCCATAAAAAAGAGGGGTATATCCCCTCTAACTTAGATCAGCTTTCAACCAAGTAAATTCTAATCTAGTAGTCATATTTTTTATATTCAAATGTTAGAGTCATCAAAAGAAATTTGATTCAAAATGATAAAAATAATTGCTGTATTTCCTATTTTCTTAATTACATTATTCATTCCCTTGAATATCAATGCATCCATAATTTACTTGAATAATGAAATTAGTAATAATTATAAAAATAAAGATCTTTTAATTTCTTATGGCGGCGGCGGTGGCGGCGGCGCCGGTAGCGGCGGTAGTAATAATTCACCAAAGGCCAAAGCAAAGAGAAAAGCTAGAAAGGAAAAAATTAAGCTTATATTTAAAAAAAACCAGGCTATTAAAAAATTTAAGGAAGGAAAACCTTTAACAGTAGAAGAAAAAAATATTCTTGGAATTTAATTTTCATTTATTTTTTAGAAGTTATCTTAAAGGTGAAACGATATTTATGGACTAAAGGTCATATACTTAGTTATTTTTCTGAACCTTAAGTAGTGAACAATAGTAAATACTTAAATCAATAGTCTGAATTATTTTTTATAAATTCGTTTGACTCATACCTAAGTTTTTTATAATTCTCTTGTTTATTTTCAACTGATTCAATAAAAAAATCAGATATATTATTTAGCCAATTATTAATAGTTAGTCTAAAATTGTCTGAATAAATTAACCCTATAATAATTCCGACTAAAATTATCTTTATCATTTTACTTAATATCACACTAAATTAAAACATATTTATTCTAAAACATTTCCATAGCAAACTAAATAATTATGTGAATCTTCAGGACAAAAAATATTAGATCAGAAAAATAATTGGGAACATAAAGGCAATGGAAAAAATCGATTCCCCATATTATATTTGCATTAAAGCTAAGTAATTCTTATGTATGGAATAGCAATTACTTATGCAATCGCTAGTTTGTTATTACTTGGTGGCTTTGCATATATAACTTTTAAAATGACCTCTAAGAAATAATTCCAAAAGGACTTTCAATTAGTTGCAAAGGTTTTCCTTTCTCTAAACTATCAATCCGTTCTTTAGTCTCGATCAACGCTTCATTTAACTTCTTGTCATTCCAACCTCTTTCAATAAAACAATAGAATTTAGAAAATAACTCAGCTTTTGTGTAAGGTTTAATTATTATTTTCTGATTTGATAATTGAACTCATTATTTAAGACTCCTGGAGGAATAATTAACTCACTAAACTCTTCACCACAACTTTTAATAAATGCATCATATGAAAATTCCATTTTTGCAACATTGCTCATATAAAAGTCACGAGTAATTAATCTTGTTAGCCAAATTAGGGGTACTGGGGAAAAGGTATCTTTTTTTAATGAATCGTAAAATTTATTCTCAAAATTAACTTGGCTTATCACAATATCTCTAACTATTAGACAAGAAGCTTTCTTATCTGAAAAGCCTTTATTTAGGTAATATTTTTTTGCATAATCACCATCAAAATCGTTATCTTGAGCTACCAAAGAATTTGTCTTAGTTAGAAACAAATCATAAAAATTATTATTTGATACCTCACTACCTAAAAAAGAAAAGAGCTTACCATCCTTTTTCTCATAAGGCAGTATTGGAAGAAAAATCATAACTAAAAATGCAGCTGGTATCAATTTAAAAATATCTATTTCCCAACTCCACCACTTGAACTTAAATTTAGAAAAAAGTTTCATCATAAGATTTGGAATATAAACAGAATTATAACTTTTTATATTAAATCCAAATTAAAAAAAATTTCTTGATAAAGCAATACATTCTTATATTAGAAAAAAGCAAAGGCAATAATGCAATAATTATTCCACACTATATTGTTCACATTTTTTTATTAACTATAATCCTATATAAATACTAAGTTCACCATAGATTTCAAGACTAGAAACTACAACTACTTCACCAACCCTATAAAGGTTATTAAGTATTATTTTAATTAAATAATTAAGCATAAAGATTTTTGATCATATTTTACTAAGTTTTGTAATAGCGATAATTTTGTCAGTTATATTATTTATATATTTATTGGAATAACTAAAATCATTCAGATTATAATAATGTTGAATTTTATGGTCTATTTAAAAATAAACATAGTAAAATTTCTGTGTTTAGCACTCTTTATGAGAAAATCAATCTCCTTAATGTGACCCAAAAGAAGACTCACTGAATGAGATTATTTATTTCTTGAAGATCTTGAGAATCTATATCCAGCATTTCTACTAGCACTACCAATATTAATTGTGATTATAGGAAGATGTAATATTTCTTTTACTAGATAATTTTTTAAAATCTTCGAAAACAATAATCGCCTATAAGCAAAACTTTAAAATAATTATTTTTAGCATTTTTAATTTTCAAAAGGTAGTTAGGAGTTATGGAGAAAGCTGTTTTAACTGATACATTACCATCGATCCCATCTGTAATAATTCTATAGAAACATTTTCTTCCAGAAGATGAAAAAGAAATGATACCAGGCCAAACAGCAATAAGTCCCAAAGAAAAACCAATAAATAAAAGCAAAAATGATTTTTTAAATTCTCTTTTTTTCATATTTAAAAATAAATAGTAGTTTCCTTTCTTACATATAATAACGATTCCCATTTTTTAATAAATTAAGGTTAAAGTCTACATATATTTCAATTGTGAAAAGTATTTTATGTCTATATTAAAGTTCTATTGATAAATATAATTTTTTTGAAGAATATTTTATTAAATGCTCTCACCAAAAAAAGAAGTCTTTTTGGCTTTAGGATTCTTAATAGTAATGAATCAATCCTCTCTGCTTACTTATTAATAATTATAAGAATTGTTTTTCAATTCAATTATTTTTACTTTGGTGCAATAGATGATTTAGGTTTAATTAGTGCTTCCATTTTTCTGATAATAGTAAATACGAGCGTAATTATTCTTAGTATTAATGCTATATTACAAAAAATTACTCTTAATAAATACATCTGGTTTTTGATTAATTTAATCATATGGATTTATATTCCAAATTTAATCATGAGTTCCTTAAAAATGTTTAGAGTTATTTTTTCTATCATTAAAAATTATTAAAAGGTTTAATTAATTCTCAAAATTATTTAAATAATTAATTAAAAAATAAATATACCATTTAAATTTATTTTAATCTTTTTAACCAAATATGAAAATTAAAAATATTAAATATATTAGAACTAAGAAATTAAATTATTTTCTTCCTTTTATATTATTTTTTCAATTATTAATAAGTGAGAGTTCAATAGTAAAAGCAAATGAAAGTAAAGAAGATAAATTTAATAAACTGCCTTATAAATCAGAAGTTATAATGGAATTCAAAAAAGGAAGACCAAATCCATTTGAAAATTTTAATTCTCTTTTAAAGAATAAAAGTAATGTTGATGAAAATAAAATTAATTTATTAGGCATTGTGACTACAAACAATAAACAAATAGCTTTATTTGAATATGAAGGCAGTACATATAAACTATGCATAGGCGAAGGAGGAAGGTGTAAAGAAAATCAAGATACTATAATTCCAAAAGAATGGGAAATATTATCACTAGATGACAAAAAAATTTGTTTTGAGTATTCTTATAAATTTAATGACGATAAAAATATAAAATCTATTTGTCAATAAATTACTAATGATTAAAATTGTTGTTTTCTTTTTTTCTAAAGTTTCTTATTATTAGATTAAGAATAAAATATTATGTCTATTTATAAACTCTGGAATTTAAATATTATATTTATATCTTTTTTTATATTATTTGATCCTTTATCTGGCAGTCTAATTGCGGAAGAAGAAATAAATAATATTGAGCAGATTTCTAATAATTCAGAAATTTATGATTCAACAGATAAAAATATCTTTGAGATAAAAAATAGAAGTTACTTAGAAATAATAGGTCCAAATATTTCTTTGAAATTTAAAAGAACTCCTGCAGAAGAAATCTTACAATTACTCGCTGATATTGGGAAATATAATTTTGTTTTAATTAATAATAATTCAGATAATAATGTTCCTTTTGGAAGTACCAGAAACGAGACACCTAAAAATTTAATAACTGTCTCTTTTAATGATGAGAATTATACAAGAGCTATAAATTCAGTCTTAATGGCAGCTAATTTGCAAGCAAAATTAATAGAAAATACCCTATATGTTGGTGATAATGTATTTCTTAAGACTTTTAGCCCTAAAATTTCCAAAATTTATAAATTAAGGCAGTCCTCAGCTTCATCAGCTGCTGATTTTTTGGCAAGTTTAGGAGCTTCAATCTCAAAAGTTTCAACAGCTAGCATTACTTCTGAAGATATTGACATGTCAGGATCATCAGGATCTATACCTCAACCATCAGATTTGATTCAGAAAACATCAAACATTACTTCTATTGAAACCTATGGTTCAGCGATAGGCCCTTTGGTTGGTCTCTCAGGAACGACAGATTCAAGATTGCAAACCATATATTTAATGGGCGAAGCTGAGCTTGTTAATTTAGCTGAAAAGTATCTAAGTGAAATTGATAAGAGGCAAAAACAAGTTGCACTCAGTTTGAAAATTCTAGATATCAATTTAACAGGAAGTAAAAACTTTGAAAATAGTTTTTCTTGGAGTTTGCCTAATGCTTTCATCTTAAACAATGCGGGTGCTGCTTCGGCAAATATTGGACCATTTAAACCTCCCTCTACAGTAAAAGGGGGAGCACCTTCAAAGTTTACTGCAGGTGATGAAGATGCTGCTGCAATAGGAACTTCAGCGAGAGCACAAAAAACAGATACAGCATTCTATCCACCTAATCAAATTCTAAATTTTTTAGCTGCAAAGATTGAATCAACTGATACCAGAATTATCGCATCTCCTACTTTGATTTTGTCTGAGAATTCAGAAGATATGGGTTCTGGCTCAGGCGGATCAATTGGTAGAAGTAAGGCTAATGAAGCATTCGTGAATGTTGGTAATAATGTAGTTACTGCATATAAAATCACAAAAGATGATAATGGGGCTGTTTATTGTGAACCTAAATTCGAAACAGCGGGTCTATCTTTAGGTGCAAGAGTTCAAAAAATTGATGCTGATAATTATGTTTCTTTTGTTCTAGAACCAAGTGTATCTGCTGCAATAGGTTCAACTAATCAAGGAGGATGTGGAACAATAAATACTATTAATCAGAGAAAATTACAAAGTGGATCTGTGAGAGTCAAAGATGGGGATACTTTAATATTGACTGGAGTTATATCTGATAAAGATACGGAGGTGATAAGTAAATGGCCAATACTTGGAGATATTCCAATACTTGGTAACCTTTTTAAAAATTCAGGGAAAACAAAAGAAAAAAGAGAACTAGTAATATTAGTTACTCCAAGAATTATTGGGGAAGATTTTAAAGCAGATAACTTTAGCTTTTTGGATAATATAGAAAATTTGAAAGATTCTGATGAATAATTACTAGAAATGAATAGATATAAAACTTCCTTTGTAAATCATTTTCTTAAATATTTTTTTAATATCATGAGAATTCTAAATCTAGCTATGTAAATTATGAAAAAACAAATACCTGATTGGACATCTTCTAATATTTTAAGATCAAGAGGAGAAGTAGTAGGCTTAAAATATTTTCCTAAAGTTCCTACTAAATTACTTCTTAAAAATGGATTATTCTATTCTTCTATAATAATAGTTTTACAAATAATAATATATTCAATAATATTTTCATATTCTCTTTTATTAAGTAGTGAAATAAAAAAATTGGAACCTGAATCATTAGAATCAGATAATCTAACGAAACTAGTTAATAACTCTAATAAAGAAATTAATAGGATAAAGAATACAAATAAAAAAATAGCAAAAAAGATTTTTGAACAGAAATCCTTCTATGCCCTAATGAAAGAATTAAGTAATATTAATCTTAAATCAATATCTTTAGATCAAATAGCTTTATCAAAAGATATTTTAAAAATTAGAGGTAAAGTACCTAGTTCAAAAGGTCTCCAAAAAATAAATAGCTTAATTTTATCACTAAACAATTCATCATTTATACAAAAAGATAGTTTTAAATTACTTCAGTTAGAAGCTAAAGAGTTATCAGGGAATGTAGGAACAATTAAAGAAAAAATTAAAGTTGTAAAATTTGATATTGAGGGAAATATAAAGCAAGACTATAATGAAATTTCATTGGATTACCTTGAAGAATTAAGTGCTTCAGGTATAGCTAATAGGTATAAAAAAGTTATAGATCAAGGTTTTGAAAGATGACTATAAAAGAAAATCTGCAGGAAAATATTAGAAAGATAACTCCTGAAAGAGCAATTTTTTCTATTCCAATTTTATTTTCCATATTAATAACAATTATTTTGGCTTTTCTGGTAAATAAACCAATTTTTCAAGGAACTTATGAGAAACAAAATAATATAAAAATAATGAATGATAAGATTAAAAAAATTCCAGAAATTAAATTAAATCTAAGAAAAGTTACCAGTAAATTAAATATAGAAAAGCAAAAACAAGATAACTTATTATCAATTACTATTGGAACAAATTCATTCGATACATTCTTATATCAATTTGGTGAAATTGCTCAGAATAATAATATTCAAATAATAAAGCTAAAGCCTGAAGAAATTGATAAAACTAGTAAAGAAATTAATAATCAAACAACAAATCCCAATAATAATGAAGATCCCTTTATGATAACAAGTGCTGTTAAACAGTTCATTAATATAGAAATTATTGGTAATTATGTAGATGTGATTAATTTTATAAAAGAAAGTGAGAAATTAGAGAATTTAATTATTTATAGAGACTTTGATTTTAATTCAAAAAATGTAAAGAAATTAATTAAAACAAATTTAAAAATCAACCTAATAGTTTACGGAAAATATTAATGATATTTATTTACGCTACACTTGGTATCGCAATGTTTACCGCTTTAGGTATGATTCATGAGACTTCAATTGCCATATTAACTCAAGATATTAAATACGACACATCAAATAATGATTATATTAAAAGTGCGTATAAGGGAATTGATAAAGATTTTGTTGAATTACTTAAAAATGCAGATGCATCATGGGGGGAGGGAGAGATATTGTGCAAAAAAGTTATAAATGAAGTGAAACAAGATAACAGATTCCAAAATCTAAAAAATTATGTAGAGGGAACAAATACTATTTCATCCTCTAATTTATTTGCAGGTTCATGTTCCTTACAAAATAATATTCATAGGATAATTATTACTAAAATCGATTCAGATTATTCAAATTATTCAATTTTTTCATGTTTATTGAAAGAAAAAATATATTGCGACTTTGAATTTTAAGTAAATGATTGATTTAATTGTTGCTATTACAATAATTACGGGCTTAACATCCACAATGGTTTATTCTTTAAGCACTTTCACAAAACTAATCAAAACTAGTGGGACTCATTCTTTAACAAAGTATGAACAGGAAATTATTAAATCGGCAGGGATAAATGATCAAAATGAAATAAGCAGAATAGAAAATTTTCTTAGCGATTTACCAAATATTTAAACTATGTTATCTAAAACTTTAAAAACTAAAACAAATTTAAAAGGCTTGACAGCTTTAGACTTTTTCGTAAGCTTGTCAATATTTGTTGTTTTCATATCAGTATTTCTAGCAGTTTCACAAGTAGTAATTAAATTTTCTTCAGATTATCAAGGTAATATTCAAGGAAATCCAGGTATCGCAGCTGATCAACATCAGATATTCTCTGGTTTTGAAAGATTAATTAATGTACTTTCCCAACCAGGATTTGAAAGAAATAATATTATTTCAATAACTAATAATAAATCTATAAAATGTACAGCAGACCCAAGTTTATACTGGGGAATTCCAGGAGAAAAAATTATTTTTCCAACAGGATATAAAATCTGCTTATCAGCAACTCCCTCAGTAGAGGCAAATTTAAATGATTTAATTGGAGGTTCAAAGGCAGGAATTTATGTTCTACATGCAATTCCAGAACAAATAAATGCAAGATACCTACCTCTAAGAAAAATATTTTGCAGACCTAAACCTTACTGCTAAAAAAACTATGACTTCATCCTCCCCAAAACAAACTTTTTTTGGTCTTGAAATAGATACATCTTTTAATGCAGAAATTATTAAAAAGTTTTTTTCGAGACGTCATTTATTTATTGAATTTAGCGAAAAAGAACTTTTACTTTTAGAGGCAAAAATTGAAAATAAAAAAATTGAAGTATCCTACATAAATTCATTTAATCTGCCTGCAGAATCTGTTGAGAGAGGAGTTCCAAAAGATCCTGAAGCCATGTCTGGATTTCTTAAGCAAACTTTAATTGAAAATAATATATTTTCTTCTAGATGCTATATTGTGCTTCCACCAGAGTCTCTTTTTTCAAAGATAATTTCTTTAAAAGGAGACTTTACTAATGATGAATTATTTGAATCTATTGAAAATGGAAAATTAAAAATTCAAATTCCTATTCCTATTTCTCAAACAGATTTTGATATTTATTCAATAACGAATAAAGTAACTACTAAAAAGGAATATTCATCATATGTCGTTAGATGTTTTCCTAAAAATTTAATTAATAATATATCCCAAACAATTAATTTAGCTGGATTAAATCTTTGCGGGATAGAAAATTCATGTAATGCTTATTCATATTCTCTTTTAGAACAATTCAATAATCTCGAAGATAAAGAGCTTATTATTATCGTTGAATTGCTAGAAAATTGTAGCTATATTTCTTGTGGATTTAGCAATGGTATTGTTCAAATAGGTAAAATACCATCAATAAAATCTTTCCCTAATTTAGATTCATTTGATAAAAAATATCAGAATTTAAGGAGTATAGAAGATGAGCTTATTAATAGAGATAATTATTTTCCACTAAAAAAACTTGACTTAAAAGTTTTTCTTTCAGAATTTAAATCTCAATTAAAAGGTTTTCTCCAAGACTATGAAGGCTTTAAAATTAAAAGTGTCTATCTTACAGGTATTAATAGCTCACATAAAGATATTGACAATCTTCTAGAGTCAATTATAAAAATTCCAGTTAAAGTTCTTCGTTATGAAGAACATATAAATTTTGGATCTATTAATTCAAATAATCCAGTACTAATACAAAAATTCAATAGAGTTTTAGGAAATGCTATTGGAAGTTATCTTGAATATATATACAATCTAAATAAAGATGAAAGTTTAGATCAATTTAAAAAATTTAACAAATTTATAAAGATAAATGCTGAAAAGATTGAAAGAATATTAAAAGAATTGCAAAATACAAAATCTAATTTTTCAGTGAATGCAACCTATAAGAATTTTTTAGATCAAATTGAAAATCTTAAGAAAAAAAATATTAAAGTAACTCTAAAAAATATTTATAAAAAGGTTTCTTCAAAAATAGAGTATACAAAAAAGAAAGGTTTAAAAGTATCTTTAAAAGAAGTTTATAAGCGAATCTCAAACAAGATTAGTAATTTTAAAAATAAAGAAGAAAAAAAGGAAAGAATGGAAAAAATATTATTAAAAGACTTCTCTCAAATTACTGAATCTCAAACTTTAGAAGATAGTATAAATTTAAATGATAAAGAAACTACAAAAGCCAAAACTGATCAACCTCAAAAATTAGATCTGGACTTGCGAGAGGATAATAGAGAATTAAATGATAAAAAATCCCT
>MDTG01113660.1_pt1 | contig 11876 bp, 9 predicted proteins | sample 811421 | NCBI WGS metagenome assembly MDTG01 (sample SAMN05326645, study PRJNA326480) | marine metagenome | isolation source: seawater | place: Pacific Ocean: South East | collected 2011 | reverse complement strand
GAATAAATTAATTTTAAGCACAGATTCAAAAAAATATCTTAAAATTGCAAAAAAATATCATAATTTTGAGAACAATCTTCGCCCAAAATATTTATCTGGAGACAATGTAAAAACAATCGACGTTATAAAATACGAGTTTAAAAGATTACAAAAAATTGGAATACATTATGATATCATAATTATTTTTCAACCGGTCTGTCCTTTTAGAAAAAAAGAGATTTTTGTAAAAGCTTATAACTTAATTGCAAAAAAAAAAACTGACAGTGTAATCACTTTAAAAAAAGTAAAAGAGCATCCTCTGAAGATGTATAAATTTAACAACAAAAAAATAAAACATTACTTACATGATAATAACGAAAAAAAAAGTTTTTTTCCGAGACAAAGATTGAAAAAATTATATTTAAGACAAGGTTCAATGTATATGTTTAAAAGTGATTTATTAAAAAAAAATCAATTCATAAGCTCTAAAACAATCGGGCTTGAGGTATCTGATAGATATGCTTTAAATCTTGATACAAATGAAGATTTAATTTTGGCAAAAAATTATTTTTCTAAAAAAGAAAATAAATTATGAGAATAAAACTTATTTTTTTTACATTACTAATTTATATGCATTCTAGTCCATCTTATGCTTATTTCGATCCTGGCACAGGGATGTTTATTCTCCAAGCACTTATAGCATTAATTTCTGGTTTTTTTTTCTATTTAATGAACCCAAAACTACTACTTAAAAAAATTAAAGAAAAAATACACTCATTATTTAGCAAGAAAGAGACTAAAGAAGAAGAAATTACCCCAGAAAAAAATGAGAAAAACAAAGATTAGTTTTTTTTCTATTTTAGATAAAATTGGATTAGCTCTACTTATTTCATCAAGTTTTTATTTTTATGAAAGATCTTTTATATTTTCATCTAAATCGCAAATATTAATTCAATATTTCGTACTATTAATTTTCTCATACTTAATTTTAACAATTATCATTATTTTTCTGAGATATTTAGATAAAAATGAATTTAATTTTACCAAAAAATTATTTTTGGTTATTTTATTTTCATGGTTAGTTGTTGTATTTGTCAAAAGTATCTTTTTTTTAGTAAACTATATTTCTTTATCTGAATTATTACTAAGGCTGCTTAATATTGAAATTGCATTTGTCTCAAAAAATGAATTAGTTGAGAGAACACTGGTATTTATTTTACCTTACTTAATAAGTTTTTTTTTGATTTTAGTGTTTTCAAGAGATTTTAGTAAATTAAAAAAATTATTAATTACATATGGTTTTGTATCAATAATCATAATCCCAATTGATTTATTTCAATCAAAAAAACCAATAAATATTATAAAAGATTACGGCAATTTAGACGTAAGTGTATCCTCAGTGAAAAATTTAGATTTAATTGAAAAAAATAATAATAAAAAAGTTTTACTAGTCATATTTGATGAGCTAGATTTTGAGCTAGTTTTTCAAAACTTAGATTATTTTCCAAATATCTCAAAAATAATTCAAAATGGTTTTTTTGCCAAAAAAATGTTTCCACCCGCTATTAATACAATTACCTCTATACCTTCTTTATTAATGGGAGAACCAACTAAAGGAAATTATTACATTAATGATAAATTTTATTTGGTTAATCAAAATAATAAGATTGTTAATTTCAATTTAGAAAATACTCTCTTTGGTAAATTAGAAAAAAATAACTATAAATATGAGATATTTAGTTCAGGAATCGATTACTGTACTACACTTAAAATAAAGAACAGCTGTAAAGCAAAAAAATTTAATGAGCTAAAAAGCCATAAAAATTTTTTAAAAGGAATAAGCTTTACATATTCAATATTTAATAAATCATTCTTATTTTTTAAACTTTTAACAGAAAGAAAAATAATTTTAGAAAATTTACAAGAAATTAAAGAATTAAAAATAATCAATAACGAATTAAACGATCTTGATGGGCATGGGATTATTAATTTTGAAAAATTCAAAAAAATATTAAATAATGAAAATTTAGATTTAATATATTTACATTTAAGCCTTCCACATTTACCAGCTAATTATGCTGAAAAAGTATTTAACGTGAAAACACCAAAAGATATGAGATCTTATTTTTTAAATCTTAAATTACTAGATCTAATTATGAATAAAATTTATGGGACATATATAAATTCAGAATTTTTTCAAGATAGTATTTTGTTATTTACTTCAGATCACTGGGCTAGGGATAAAGATACTTCTCAATCTAAAGCTTTTCCGGTGTTCTTTTTTTCAAAAATTTACGATGATAATAGTGGAATTATTTCCAATAAAAAAATGTCATCAGTAAATCTTTCAAATTTTATCATTAATTTTTATAATGGTCAGATAACAAACAATAAAGATATTGGATTATTTTATGAAAAAAATAAGTTCTATAAAACTTATCTGCCCAAATTAAAACAAGAATGAAGCAAGAAATTTACTTACATATTGGCTTATACAAATGCGCGTCAACATTAATTCAAAAAACACTTCATAAATATGAAAATAATGAGATAGATGTATTCACTCCCGAGAATGGGAGGCAAATATATGATAAGTTTAGAGAAATATTAAAAAACAAAAATAAAAAAAAAAATTTAAATTTTTTTAAGTCATTATCTTCAAAAAAAAAAGTTATTATTTCAATTGAAGGTTTACTCGGTCATCAAAGTAATGGGTTTTATGATATTGATAAAAGATTTAAGATACTCGAAAAAATTTTCAATAAACCGAAGTATCTAATTATTTTTAGAAACCAATCAGACCTTCTGTATTCTGCATGGCATCAAGGTTTAAGAAATGATTTAAATTTGAATTTTGAGGAGTATATAACTTTTAAAAAAAATAAATTACGTTTCCAAGTAATTAGAAATTTTACTCAACCTACAAATTATAAAGTTTATGATTACAATAAAATTTTTTCAAATTACTTAAACATTTTTCCAGAAAGAGCAATGTTTATAAATTTTTCAGTCCTTATGAAAAATGAAAGTTTTTTTTTAAGGGAGGTAATAAAATTTTTCAAATTAAACAGCAAAATTCGTAAAAGAAAAGAAATAAAATACAATCAAAAAATAGAACAATATAGGACTAATTTTTTGGCAAAAAAAATTATACCTACATTTCATAAAATAATTATGAAAATCACTGTAAAAATAGGCTACTATCTATGCCTAATTAAGAGAAACAAACTATGGAATCCATTGAGCATAATTTATCTAACAATTTTAGATCATATATTTAAAAGTTTTTACAAATCAACTTATGAAGATTTTTATAAAAAAATTATGAAAATGAAAAAAAAAATTGATGAATACTATAAGTATAAAAATAAAATTTTTATCAAAAAATTAAATTATGTTTCAACTAAAAAATAAAGCTCATAATCTAGGAGTGCTTAAATTAGCTCTAAAAAATAGAGCAATTGTGCCAAATTATTATTATTTAAATTTTAAGCAATTTAAAATTAATAAAAAAAAACACATTAAAAAAATTTTTCACCAATTAAAAACAAAGAAATTAATTTTAAGATCATCGGCATTTAATGAAGATAAAGAAAATCTTTCCAACGCAGGAAAGTATAATTCTTTAACTTTAAATAAAAAAGTTTCAAAAGTAAATTTAATCAAATTAATTAACAGGTTTCTAAAACAATTTTCAAATAAATCAGATAAAATAATCATACAAGAATTAGTTGATAATGTTGATATTAGTGGAGTAATATTCACTAGAGACAGTAATTTAAATTCCCCTTATTTTGTAGTTGAATATGATAATTCTGGGAAAACAAATTTAATTACATCTGGTGTTAAAAACGATTCTATTAAAACAGAAATAATTTATAAAAATTTTAAATACAATGGAAAATTTAAGAAATTAATTTCCTGTTGCAAAATTTTAGAAAATAAAATTAGTCATGATAGATTAGATTTAGAATTTGCTATAAAAAATAATAAACTCATCCTGTTTCAAGTAAGAAAGCTTCCATTAAATAATTTTATAAGAAATATAAATGATGACACTTTTGATAATACTTTGACTAATATAACAAAAAAAATTGACAAAATTTTTTCCAAAAATGAAACATTATCGGGGGATAGAACTATTCTAAGTAATATGTCAGACTGGAATCCAGCTGAAATGTTAGGAGATAAACCAAATACTTTAGCAATAACTCTTTATAAAGAATTAATTTCAGATAAAATTTGGTCAACTCAGAGAAAAAATTATGGTTACAAAGATGTATCTCCTAATCCATTAATTTATAGTTTTGCTGGATCTCCATATGTTGACTTAAGAACAGACCTAAATAGTTTTTTACCAAAAAATTTAAACAATAAATTATCAGCTAAAATAGTTAACAATTTAATTAAAAGGTTATCAAAAAATATATCGATTCATGATAAAATTGAATTCGATTTGATTGAAACGTGTTCCTCATTTAACTCGCATAAAAGAGTAAATTTTTTAAATAAAAAAGAAAAAAATATTTATTTAAAAGAATTAAAAAATCTTACTAGAGAGATTATTAAAAAAAATATCCATATTGTTGAGGAAGAAAAAATATTAGACCTAAAAAAGAGTTTAGATACCATGGAGAATATGAGGATACATCCAATACAAAAAATTTTTTATTTGGTGGATGTTCTTAAAAAAAAAGGAACACTTCCATTTGCTGGTTTGGCTAGATGCGCATTCATATCTCAAAGAATTTTAAGGGATCTTAAAGAAAATTCTTTAATTGATGATACGGAAATTCAAAGATTTTATGGATCCCTTGATACAGTTACATCAACATTAAGCCTTGATTTAAATAAATTATTTTCAAAAAAAACCACCAAGAAAAAATTTTTGTCTATTTATGGACACCTAAGACCTTCTACTTATGATATAAATTCAAAAAATTATTCAGAAGGTTTTAATGATTATTTTAAAGTTCGTAAATTAAACAAAAGAAATAAAATAAAGAAATTTCATAAATTCAATAATCACATAATTATAAATAAGAAAATTGATAAATTACTTGGGATTAGTCTGAATAAATTTTTGGAGTTTGCAAAAAAATCAATTAAGTTAAGAGAATTTTCTAAATTTCAATTTACAAGAGGCGTGGATCTAATTTTTCAATCAATCATATTTTTAGGAAATGAGGTTAAAATAAAAAGAAGTCAATTAGCTTATTTAGATATAAAAAATATAATTAATTATTTCAATAAGTTAGATGTTGTAAAATTAAAGTCCTCTTTAATAAAAGAAATAAAAATTAATAAATTTGAGCATGATCAATTACAATTAATCAATTTACCAGATGTAATAGTAAGATCTTCGGATGTTAAAAACTTTACTAAAGAATATGGAAAACCTAATTATATAACTGATAAAATTGTTTTAGAAAATTGCGCTAATTTAAAAAATAAAAACCTATCACACATAAAAAATAAGATTGTTTTAATTAAAAATGCAGATCCAGGTTATGACTTCATTTTCAATTTTAATATTAAAGGACTGATCACTCAATATGGTGGTGCAAATTCACATATGGCAATTAGATGTTTAGAACTTGGCATTCCAGCAGCAATTGGTGTGGGAGAAAAATTATTTGAAAAAATAACCAAATATAAAAGAAAAATTCAACTAAACTCAAAAAATAAATCAATTAATTTTGTATGAAAAAAATTTTTATAACACCTAAAATAAATTATGATAAACATAAGCAGCTTCAAACAACTATTAATATCGAGTGGTATAATTATTTATCAAAATTAAATTACCAAGCCTATTCAGGGTATTTTAAAGATAAAAAAGATTTAAATATTATTTCCAAAAATTTTGATGGACTAATTTTAAGTGGTGGAGGTGAAATTTTTAGGAAAGAGAAAAAATTGAAAAATAAATTAAGAGATGACTTTGAAATAAGATTATTTAAAAATTTCACAAAAATTGATAAACCTGTGCTGTGTATTTGCCGTGGGTTTCAATTGATCGGTACAAATAATAATTCTAAATTAGTGATAGCTAAAAATCATATTAAGACAAACCATAAAATTTATAACACTAAAAAAAGCGATATTTTTAATATCAGAGAGTTAAATACTAATTCTTTTCACAAATATATGTTCAAAAAACTTGATAAAAATTTTGAAGTTTTTTACGTATCAAAAGATAAATCTGTAGAAATTGCTAAAATAAAAAATAAGAAAATTTTTTGTTTTATGTTTCACCCTGAGAGAAAAAATCAAAGCCAAAAATATATAGATCTATTTTTAAAAAAAATTTTTAAATGAAACTAATTCTTTTAGCAGCAGGTAAAGGATCAAGGATTTTTAAGAATATTAAAACTAATAAATGTTTGATAAAGATTTTTGGAGAAACCTTAATAAAAAATATCATAAAATTTTCAAATAGATATATTCAAAGAATTTTTTGTGTCGTCGGTTTTAATAAAAATGAAATAAAGAAGACACTTAAAAATTATAAAATTGATTATGTGCATAACAAATATTTTGATTCAACTGATATGCTTTATTCGACTTATCTAGGTCTAAAAAAAATCAATAATGATGATATTATTATTTTTTACACAGATACATTTTATGAAGAAAAATTTATTACCAAAATATGTAAGATTAAATCAAAAAACATTGTTGTGCCTGTATCAAGTGTCTGGGAAAAAATGTGGAAAATAAGAAAAAAAAAAATTAAAACTGATGCTGAAGATATAATTATTGATAAAAAAAATAATATAATCAAAATTGGAAAAAAAATAACGTCAAGATATCCTAAGTTTCAATATATGGGGGTTATCTTTATCCCCAAAAAAAAACTTCCAAATATTAAAAAATTTATGAGATTTTGTCTCAATAAATATAAAAAGATGCACTTAACAAACTTTATAAATTTTTTAATAGAAAAAAAAATTAAGGTAAAAGCACTTAAAAATTCTAATAATTGGTACGAGTTTGATGACTACAATGATTTAAAAAATTTTAGAAAAAAATATGAAAAAGTCGATAATTTTAATTTGTAATTTTTTAAATTTTTTAAGGACTAATTTTTCAACTAATGATTATATTTTTTATTCTGAAAAATTATTTTATAAAAATTATTATTTTGAATTTTTTGAGGCTTTATCTAAAAAGTCAAAAAAATGTTACCTTCTTACCTCTGATATTCATGAATATAACGATATTAAAAAAATTAGTAATCAGGTTTTTTATATTGGTGACGGTGTGTTAAAAGTTGTAATTTTAAATATCATTAATTGTAATTTTTTTTTTACAACAATGCCTGGTATTGGAAATAATATTAGGAAGTCAATATATTGTAAAAATTATGTATATTTTTTTCATGCACTTGCAAGCACACATAAAATTTATAAAGATAAATCTTTTGATAACTTTGATATAATATTTACTAATGGAAATTATCAAAAAATGGAACTTGAAGAAAGATTTACAAAAAAAAATATAGAAAAAAAAAAAATTATAAATACTGGATATTTCTATTTAGATTTTTTAAAAAATTTTTTCCAAGATAAGAATGAAAATTATATTTTGTTTGCGCCCTCTTGGAATTATAACAAAAAAAACTTATTTAATGATTTAGGCATTGATATAATAAAAAATCTTTTAAAAAATAATAATAAAGTAATCTTAAGACCTCATCCAGAAATAATAAAAAGAGATAACCATGCTTATAAAAAAACTATAAATTATTTCAACAATGACGAAAATTTTCTTTTAGATTTAAATTCTTCTAATATCGAGTCTCTAAAAAAATCAAAACTAATTATTACTGATAACTCTTCAATAGGTTTAGAGTTTGGTTTAATTTTTTACCGTCCAACTATTTATATTGATTACGAAGATAAAATACACAATAGTGAATATAATATAATCTCATCCAAACCTTTTGAGGATAAATTTAGAGAAATATTTGGTTACCATATCAAATCTGATGAATTAAACCAGCTCTCAAGTTTAGTTGAAAAAATTAATTATTTAGACAATCAAAAAATAAATGAATTTAGAGGAAAATATCTTTCAAATTTTGAAAATAGTGTAAAAGTAGCTGTAAACTATATTTTAAATCAAAAAAATATATAATAAAATTATGTATAAAAATTTGAAAGATATTAAATCTCAGGGATATACAATTTTAAAAAAAGTAATCAATAAAAAACAATGTGCAGAATTAGTAAAAGAACTTAATAAAATAACTAAAATTAGATTAAAAAAAAACGAATATGTTGGTAATAACGAATATTTGATTTTACATAACTATTTTACATACAAAAGCTCATTTTTAAATCTTCTTTGTTTAAAAAAAGTAAATGGAATCTTAAATAAATTAATCGATGAAGATTATGTTCTTATATCTAGTTCAGCAAGAAATAGATTTAAGAATGATTTAGTTAAAAAAAAGATAAGAGCAACCGGTGGTTTGGGTTGGCATACTGACACAAGATATCTCCAAGGAAAGAAAATGAATCCTTCTCTTAGATATTTGGTTATTATTGCTCTTGAAGATTTTAATAAATTTAATGCCTCAACACTAATTATACCAAGATCGCATAAAAAAAATAATAGACCTCTAAGAGAAAAAAATTATAAAAATTCAAAAAAAATATTTTTGGATAAAGGCTCAGTAGTAATTTTTGACAGCGCTTTGTGGCATAAAGCTGGGGATCCAACAGAAAATAGCAGATGGGCTATCTTTTCAAGTTATGGACCATGGTATTTCAAGCCATATTTTCAATTTGATAAAATAATGGCAAAGTCATATAAAAATTTAACTAAACTTCAAAAAAAAATTTTTCATTTTAATACCACTCCACCAACTAAATTTAATAGTAGTGATATTGCAACTTTACGTAAGATTTAGGTTAAAAGTTTGAGACTTTTAAACTATTTGAATTTTCTAAGTATTTTGTCTTGTCAAATGCAATCCCATCTATTTTGACTAATTCACTGTAATCTAAAAGTTTCTTTTTTTTACTCATTAGTTTATCAACTATTTCGGCTAGGGTCGCCTCTCCTTCTCCAATCACACAAAGATCAATATTTTTGTCATTTAAAACTTCTTTAAAACTTGTAGTGGGATGTGGTCCACCAACAACAATCATATTATTATAACCTCTTTTCCTAATCTCTTTTATTGCTTCATGAAAAAAGTTTTTATGAAAGGTCATTGCACTAACACCAATTAAATCTGGTTGAAAGTCATTAATAATACCTTCTAACTCATCATAATTATCAAAGTCTACACTTGTTTTAATAATCTTTCCTTTCACTTTATCTTTAAACTCTCGATTCAGATAAGACTGTAAAGCCATAAGTCCTAAAGGTGGTTCTAATACATCATACTCACTTACGTCTCTATCTTTTGTAAAATGCGTTGAAATATTTATTAATAAAACTTTTAATGCATCTTTTCTATAGTTTACTTTCTTTACCTGAAAAGTATTCTTGATATTTTTATCAAGATCTTGAATTTCAATTTGATTTTCTTTTAAACAGTCTACTTTTAATTGATTTTCGTTAATACCTGCAATTTTTAAAACATCCCTTAAACCCTTTACTTTACTCGGGAAATAACTTTTATATCTTTGATCAAGTTCGTTTTCTGTAAAATGCTTCATCTGGATAGGTAAAACTTTTAAAAGTCTTTCCTTATTTAGAACGTAATCTTTTAAAAATTTTAATTTATATTTTTCTGTAAATTCTTTTTCAAAGGGAAGAGTGTTAGTTACAACATGATAAGATTTATCTATCGACTCATTAATTGCTTTTACGCCTACTCCATGTTCAATAGCAAATTTTTCAAGGTCAGTGCCAGGAAAAATTCTTACAATATGTGTATATGGAAAATGAACCCATTTTAATGAAAGAATAAAATCTAGTGTCATCAAAGCTTCTTCCTCTGTCTCAGTAGGAAATCCGTGCATGGTATTTAAAGTTGTAACTGCCTCAGGATAGTTCTTACAGATATATTCTAGATTTTCCTTAAATCTAGGTATGTTTAAATTTTTTCTCATCACTTTTTGCATACGAGGTGATGCTGATTCTAAAGAAACGTTCACACCAACAGCGCCACCTTCCATCATGGCATCTATACTCTCTTTATCTAAAAGATCTCCTTTTAGGGCAGTGGGAAAAAAGAAACTTAATTTTAGATTCTCTTTTTTAACTCTGTTAAAAAATTCAACAAAATCTTTTTTTTTTACGTTAAAGATATCATCTATAAATTCTACTCTTTGAATTCCCATACCAGCCAACATCTTGACTTCCTCAAACACTGAATCTACTGATCTTCTAAAATGGTGCAATGTAGTTTTGTACACATCACAATAAAAACATCTATACGGACATCCTCTCGTGGCCTGAACAGCCATTGAATATTTTACACCAGCATGTCCTATTCTATCATTATACTTTTTGTAATCTACCAAAGACCTATCGTAAGTAGGTAAAGTATCTAAATTGTTAAACTGCTTTCTAGTTTTAGTTTTAAAGATATTGTCATGCATAGTGCATCTCTATACACAGTTTTAATAAAGTTTCAATTATTTACTTTCTGTGAAAAAATGCTATTTTGATTGAATACTGAAATGCATGGTGGGAAATCATTGTGAAATTCATTGGCTGTACCTGCAACCGTAAAGTCGGAGCGCCACCCAGTAGAGTCCGCTGTTGAATGAAGGCCAGGAAAAGTCTAATTCTGCTATTTAAATTGACATCGGCATTAAATAAATAAACTTCTTAGTTATAAGAAGTTAAAAAAATGAGGTGGCGAATGTTAGAAAGGCTTTTACTTATTTTATTTTCAATAAGTTTTTGTTCAAGTGCTATTGCTTTAGAAAAATGTAAATGGAATAATCAAAAAGGAGTTCCTTGTGTTACAATAAGTAAAACACCAAATACTTCTTTATATAATTCTCAAGGAATAAATAAAAAAATTTTCACTAGACAACAAATTATTGAATCCGGAGCAACTACAGCAGTAGATGTTCTTAAAAAAGTAAATGGTTTGGATTATTATCAAACTGGTCAAAAAGGACAACAAGCAGCTATTTTTATGAGAGGCTCAGAGTCAAATCATACATTAGTAATGTTAAATGGAATTGCAATTAACGATCAGTCAGCAACTAATGGTTTACATGATTTTGGTCAAGATTTTATCCAAACAATCCAACAAGTAGAGGTTTATAAGGGGGCAAATGGTGCGCATTTTGGGCCCGACGCAATCGGTGGAGCAGTAAACTTTGTTACAGATGTTGATTATGCAAATAGTTATTCTCTTAATGGTTTTAATTTTAAAAATAATTCAATCGATTACAATACAACAAAAATTACTGATAATGGATGGCATCTTAATTTTAAAGGAACATCAAATCACAGCAAAACTGATAGTGCTAAAGCTAAAGGGCACGAAGCGGATGGTACAAAGAATTATCAAGTCAATTTAAATGGAAACAGATGGTTAAGTGATAATTTAAAATTTAAATCAACTTTTTATTATAGAGACACTAAATCTGATTACGACTCATCAGACACGAAAGAGGAGTCTGTTACATCAGATAATAAAATGTACGCCATTCAAGCTGGTGTTGAAAAAAAAACTGAGGGTTTATTGGATAATCTAATGTTTCATTATCACAATTATGATAGGAAATATTATGTACGAGGTAAAAAAGATAAATATTATAGTGAGTCTCTGGTTGTAAAAGCAGAAAGAGAAGTTCTCATGGGCCAAAAATTCTCATATGGTTTAGGGAGCGAGTACAAGTACGATTGGGGTCATTATCTTACAAAAACATTTTCATCTCAAACAAAAGGACATTTAAATAATCTGGGTATTT
>MDTG01367634.1_pt1 | contig 11877 bp, 8 predicted proteins | sample 811421 | NCBI WGS metagenome assembly MDTG01 (sample SAMN05326645, study PRJNA326480) | marine metagenome | isolation source: seawater | place: Pacific Ocean: South East | collected 2011 | reverse complement strand
TACGGACAGTTATCTTGCTCTTGTGGTTAATACCAGCGGTGGCGCCGTCGATAACACCACCTTCGGAGCCGGCGATCTGACTGCAGTGAACCTTGTTAAGTTCACTGGTGTGGCAGATGCTACGTCCATTGTGGCAAACGATTTTGACGCCTTACAAGCTTGACGACCCCTATCGGCCGCTTCGGCGGCCAGCAAACCCCTGCCTAGGCAGGGGTTTTTTTTTCTTTAAGATTTGGCATTGATAGCGAAGAAGCGCTTGATGGTTGTGGAACTAAGGGGTGGTCAAACCCACCCGACACCGATAAGTAAAAGAATCGGTGCTGCCAATAACTTCAAATACTATTTATAAGCCACTTGTTGACCACTAGGTCTACGTTCCGTAAGAGATCTCACTAACGGTGATCCAGCTTTATTGTCTGCTTCGGTCAGGCTCCATGAAGTATTATTGTAAGGGCGCGTTCGACCATAGAATGGCCGGAAAGTTTGATAACGCTCCCTGAGACAAGGGGAGAACTTAAAAAAACAATAGTAGGATAAATGGCAACTGAATTTGAAAAATCTGTGCTGTCTTTCGAGGGAATTCTCGCAGAAGTAGGAGACCTTGAAGAGCTGTATGCCGAGATGATTGCAGTCATTGATTCGGTATGGGGAGAGGGAGAAGAAAAAGGCGGATTGCGCGAGCGAAAGGTGTCAGAACCCGCACGCGACCACTGGTACACTCGCCTTGCAGTCTGTATCACTCAGTTTGTAGTCAGGAGCAGCAGCGGTTTAACCCTGCAACAGTTAGAAGCTGTTTGTGCTAGAAAGCAGACAATCGCCTATATATTTTCAGCCTCCGGGTACCGAGGCATGGCCCATTTGGTGCCACTAATCGCACAAACGAAGCCGGATGGGACTAAGACGATTGATCGCACCCATGCAGCAGTAATCTTTGCATTCACCGGCATTGACGACATCGCGGACGACTTGCTGCAAGCGGTGCTAATACAGCCACCAAGGGTGCTCCTCGTATTATTACTGGGATGGCTGAACACAAGGGCAGTGCTGTCTGAGCAGGGTGAATCAAACCGCACCACGCTGCTGAGCTCTGGTCAGTTGATCAGAGGCGCGACGGTTACCGATGCCGACATCTCGCAGCTTGTCAACGCTTGGATGTACACGTCCTACGCTGCGTCTCCCCGGAAGCATCACCTCAAAAAAGATATTAACTATTTAATACGAACCTTGATTGATTGGCCTGCCCCACCGGTTGTCGAACGCCATGAAAGGACCGATTTACAAAAACCGCTGTTAGTGATTATTCACGAGCGATTTCATCAGGTGCACGCGATGTACAGATGCTACGCACCCTCGATAAGAGATCTCCAGCAGCACTTCAGGCTAATCGCCGTCGCTGAGGAACGCTATATTGATGACGTGGGTGAGCAACTTTTTGAAACGACGATCAAACTCGGTGATAAAAAAAATCTAAAAGAAATAGCGGATAGGATCGCAGCCCTAGACCCTGACATGGTGTATTACCCCAGCTTGGGGATGTCACACTGGACTGTGGTTCTAGCGCAGTTAAGGCTCGCACCAATACAAATTATGACTCATGGACACCCTGCCACATCAATGTCCGATGAGATCGACTATGCATATATTGCGAATATGTCCGGAGACGTAGCAGAACTGCATTCTGAGAAGGTATTTTTGGGTCCCGACCTTGCCGATTTTGAACCCCATCAACACCTTCCAGAAAAGCTTCCCGATTTACCTGTGCCGACGAATCGTCAAGTCAGAATAGCCGTGAACAGCAAAGTCATGAAGCTTTCGGCTGCATTGCTAACAATTTGTAACCGTCTCATGACAGCCGCGTCTACAAGGGTGGAATTTGTGTTCTTCCCAGGAGAGCGCGGGGTGTATTTTGACGGCTTAGAAGCGGCAATCAAGATGCGAGTTCCCGGCGCACAGGTAATACCCTATTGCTCATACGGCGAATTCTTGTCTGAACTTTGTACCTGTGACATAGCGTTGGCCGCATTTCCATTTGGAAACACGAACAGCACTGTAGACACCTGCCTCTTGGGAATTCCAACGGTCGCACATCATGGTCTAGAGGGGCACTCACAGTCTGATAGGTTGGTCATTCAGACGGCTGGTCTCGCTGATTGGCTAATTTGTGACTCAGACGAGTCTTATTTCGAGACGGCCCTCGAGCTCATCGATAACCCGAAGAAGAGAGAGGAGGCAATGAACGGGCTCACACGGGATCAGATATACGAAAATTTTTTCGGCCTCAACAGGCCGCAAGCATACAATCCGTTTGCTGATGTATTCGCTTACGTCTACGAGAATCATGAGAGCCTACAGGCCTCCGGTGAACGCATTTTTTCTTATCAGCAGCTTCTAAATGACTGACTTCATAAATGTTACAAAGCCTTTTTTACCTCCGTTGGAAGAGATTATCTCGGACCTGGAGGGAATTTGGCAGAGCGGTGTACTGACCAACGGCGGCCAGTTGCACCAGCGTCTTGAGGCCGAGTTAGCTGAGTTCTTGAGCGTTCCGCATGTGTCGCTGTTCTGTAATGCTACGACCGCTCTGATGGTGGCACAGAGGGCCCTGGATTTATCCGGGGAGTTCATTACAACGCCCTACTCGTTCGCGGCGACTAGTCACGCGTTTGCTTGGACCGGTATGCAACCAGTCTTTGTTGACATATCTCATGAGTCCATGACACTCGATCCGGCGAACATTGCGGCGGCGATTACCCCGACGACGACAGCGATTGTCCCTGTGCACTGCTACGGAAACACCTGCGATGTTACGGAGATTGCCGAGATTGCCGAAAGATATGGCTTAAAAGTGATTTATGACGCGTGCCATTCTTTTGGCATAGAAGACATGGGCGGAGGTGTGTTCCGGCATGGTGACCTTTCAGTCGTCAGTTTTCACGCTACCAAAGTTTTTAACACCTTTGAAGGCGGCATGATCGCTTGCTCTTCAAGCGAGCTTAAACAAAAAATCGACAACCTAAAGAACTTTGGATTTGTTGACGAGACGTCCGTTAATAGTATCGGTATCAACGGAAAGATGTCCGAGTTCAATGCGGCCGTCGGCTTGGCGCAGCTCAGATATTTTGACCAAGTCGTAACAATGCGAGGAGCGAAAGACCGTCTATACCGAGAGCTGCTCGGAACAACCGAGGGTATCAGCCTATTTCGGCAGGTTGGCCAAATGAAGAAAAACTTCTCCTACTTCCCCATCTTCGTAGACGAGCATTACCCGCTAACTCGTGATCAGTTATACGAAAAATTGAAGGACCATGATGTGTTAGCGCGTCGGTATTTCTATCCCCTGATATCGGAATTTCCGATGTATAAGAGCTTGCCTTCTGCGTCACCAGACAACCTCGCCATTGCGAGTCGGTTGTCACGGCAAGTGCTTTGCTTGCCACTGCATCCTCATTTGACTGAGTCTCAGGTTCATTACATATCCGACTTAGTTGCCTCTGAAAAGAAATGACAACTGCCCTGCTGTTGGACACCAATTTCTCTGCGGCGCCCTTGAGAATGGCGTTGCAGAACTTATCTATGGAGGTTGTGGTTGTAGGCGCTAACCCAGCTGATGCCTTAGCCAAGAGCGGCGAAGGATATATCCAGGCAGACTATAGCGATGTCTCCGTCCTCGCGGATGTTATTAAAGATGTGGTACCTGATTTTATTGTGCCAGGCTGTAATGATGTCTCCTATGAGAGTTACTGTGCTCTTCCCAACCAACTAACGTATACGGACCACCCGAGCCTGGTTTCAACACTTCATAACAAAGCCGATTTCAGAGCTTTCTGTGCGACACGCGGCATAAAGGCCCCGATCTCATACGACGGAGACCAGTCTGCTCTGGCAGACAAAGTCCCCCTTATAGTGAAGCCTACTGACGCCTTCAGCGGCAGGGGGGTCACGGTCCTACACGAGAGGGACCCTGGTGCCTTAACTGAAGCAATCCGCGCGGCTCAAGACTGCTCCAGAGAGCGGAAATGCATCGTAGAAGAGTTCGTGTCTGGTCAGCTATATAGCTACTCTGTTTTCCTCCAAGAGGGGGCCGTTTATGCTGGTTTTTTGGTCAGGGAATTCTCCTTTTCAGACCCATTTTCTGTGGATACCAGCTACGTTCTTCGTGACAGTGATTTGGAGGCGCGAATCGGCAGAGAGGTCAAAAAGGTTATCGATGCACTGGAGATCAAGCAGGGGCTGCTTCACACGCAATTTATACTTAGTGGAACTGATGTCTACTTGATTGAGGTGACAAGGCGTTGCCCAGGTGACCTGTACGCGGAGCTCATCCGATTTTCCACCGGCTTTAATTATGCTGAAGCATATGTGGCGTCATTTGTCGGCAGAAGTCTGGTGAGCGGCAACAATGACCTTGGGCGTATGATTGTTCGTCATACTATGAGAAGTAAAGAATCGGGATATCTCGGTCGCCTAGATGTTCGGAAAACAGCGGCTCTCATGTCGATGACACCAGTTTTATCAGTTGGAGAAGAGCTGCCCCTTGAGAAAAAGTTTAGAGCCGCCGTTGGCTTTTTTCACGCGGATAACGAACAAGAATTGAGAGACTTATTAAACGACGCTGAGCGACAGGAGCTTGCGGTGGTCCACAGAATTTGATGGTACGTCGTCCAATTTATGAACAGCACCACCCAAAGCAGCGCGCTGTCACCACATACAACCTATACGTGCTGGGGTGATGCCAGATATGGATGAGTTCATAGAGAGAGAGACGGAATACTTTCGACCCATGTTGGAAAGGTCAGAGAGAGCGTCCGACCGCGACAGGGCAAGGTGGCGCCAAGAAACTGTCAGGCAGCGACATGAAAGAGTCTCGTTGGAGGTTTATGAGCTGTGTAAGGGAGTTGTTAGATATGGCCCCTTTACGGGGATGGCTATTAGCTCGGCCCCTTGGTGGGGAAAGCTTGACTTAGGAAGCCAATGCCTTGGTTTATACGAAAAGGAAATTTTGGATTATTTAGATGGGGTTACGGAGCATGCGTACTCTATCTTCATCGATATCGGTGCTGCAGATGGATACTACGCAGTGGGTATGCTGCTTTCAAAAAAGGTAGATCATGCTGTTTGTTTTGAAATGTCCGCAGCAGGGCAGAGCGCTATCCGAGAAAACTGGAGTCAGAATCAACAGCCAGGATTACTAGAGGTTTTTGGCGAGGCTACTCCAGACTCCCTATGCGAACTATTACCCGGCCCCTTGGAAAACGGACTTGTGTTGGTTGATATTGAGGGCGCAGAGTTTGAGCTTTTGACTGACGCGGTGCTATTTCTGCTCTCTAAATCTACGGTCATCGTTGAGATTCACAACTGGATTGATGACTTCATCACCCAGTACGTCGCGATGATTATGAGGATCGGCGAGCTGTTTGATATCGATGTCATTGAGCGGAAGAACAGAAATACCGATGTTTTTGAGGAGCTTAGAGACTTTACTGACGATAACAGGGCTTTGCTGGCATCTGAGTCTCGACCATGTGTCATGCGGTTTTTAAGACTGACCCCTAAAGACGATGAGTCCTGAATAGTATGGCGCGGTTGTCCCAATTGGTCATGCACTCAAGTATGTCATTCGTGACGCAGGTGTAATTATATGCCGTTAAACCTTGGTTTTATTGGTGGCGGACTTAACTCCGCCGTGGGCTACACGCATTTTGTGGCTTCCAAACTTGATGGAAATTTTGAAGTCTCAGCTGGGTGTTTCAGCCGAGATCCGATGGTGAACTCGGAAACGGGCAAGGCCTACGGAGTGGCGAGCAACCGAATTTACGCTGAGTTAGATCATCTACTGGCCGCCGAGTCCGGCATTCTCGACGCAGTCTGCATTTTAACACCGACGCCTGACCACGCCGACATGGTAGTAAAGTGTCTTCGAGCAGGTTTCAACGTCATTTGCGAGAAGGCGCTCGCCACCTCGGTTGAGGAATGTCAGTCGATAGAAAATGCACAAAAAGAAACGGGCAAGTTTCTAGGTGTGACGTTCAACTACGCGGGTTATCCGATGATAAGAGAGTTCCGCAATATGGTGACTTCTGGTCTTTTGGGCCAGGTCCAGCAAATATATTGTGAGATGCCTCAAGAGACTTTCTCTCGGGCGGGCGTCAATCCTCAAGCGTGGCGGAGACGCGACTATGCCATTCCTTGCGTTTCGTTAGATTTGGGCGTCCACGTCTACCAACTCGTGACCTATGTTGCAGGAGTGGAGAGCCCTAGGAACGTGCTGGCCAAAAGTGCAAGCTTTGGCTCTGAGATAGAGGTTGTAGACACTGTTAATGTGCTTTCAGACTTCGAGCCGAATTCGCTCGTGAGTATGATGTGGGGAAAGTCCGCCCTTGGTTACCGCAACGGACTTCGACTGAGGGTGTTTTGTGAGCGTGGTGCTCTAGAGTGGTGCCAATCTGAACCAGAGTATTTGCACTATTCAGGGCCGGATGGGCGCCGGCAGATACTTGATAGAGGACAGGAGGATTTGCCGATTGCCAATTTGGCCAGATTTAATAGATTCAAGGCAGGTCACCCCGCTGGTTTCATTGAGGCCTTCGCCAATATTTACGCAGATTTTTGCGGTGTTTTGAGCGGTGGATCTGATTTGGATGTAGAGCGTCACTTTACTATCGAAGCCGCTACTAGAGGCATTTCCTTTCTTGAGTTAGTTGAACAGCTCTCACGCGACTGACCAAGAGCGTCAGAGCTGCACTTAAAAAGTCAAATTATTACCAAAGTGCTGCTAAAGCCAAGCTGAAATACAATGCCTGGGACAGATGCCCTTGATAAATAGCGTGGGCGACCCCACATTACCTCTCGTGAGTTGAGAGACACATATGTCACTTCCTGAAAATCAGAGTCATATCGAGAGCTTCGAGGACGCTTTGCGGCTTTGCAAGCGCTCATTCGTATCGGTCTTTGTGTTCAGCTTGTTCTGCAATCTTTTAATGCTGACGCCGATTTTTTACATGATCAATGTTTTTTCAAAGGCCGTTGGTGCGAATAGCATGCCGACCCTGATCTCTTTGATGACAATCGCGTGCTTCTTGTATTTTGTTATGTGGTTGCTAGAGATGTGCCGGTCTAGGGTGTTGGTTTACGTATCCTCGCGTCTTGACTTATTACTCGCGCCGAGAGTTTACGACATCTGTTTTTCTTCTGAGGCCGGCAGCTTCAATCAAAAATTGGGTGTTCAACCACTTTTAGATGTAAACGCGTTGCGTCAATTTGTCACTGGCCCTATGGCGCTTGTTTTATTTGATTTACCCTGGATTCCGATTTATCTGCTGATCACGGTGTTTTTTCATCCTGTATTGGCTGTTGTTGCACTCGCGTGCATGTTGATCATGTTTTTAGTTGCACTAGCAAATCAAAGAGCCACGACTGGGAGCCTTGCGGAGGCTAATAAAGCAGCAACTGCAATCCACTCACAAACTCAGCGAAATCTTAGAAATGCAGAAGCTGCAGCTGCAATGGGGATGATGTCAACCTTGTTAGCCAGGTGGAGAGCGCAACAGGATGACATGCTTGATTTGCAAGTTAGCGCAAGCAACGCAGCTGGGATTTATTCTGCTGCCATCAAAACGCTCAATGTATTGATGCAATCGGTAGCGATTACAGCTGGCGCCATCCTCGCCATGCAGCAGCAAATCTCCCCAGGAGTCATGATAGGAGCCGCTCTATTACTGGGCCGGTCTCTGGCTCCAATTCAGCAAGGGGTAAGCGGCTGGAAGAATTTCGTCGACGCTAGAGGACACTATGACCGCCTGAATCAGCTATTGAAGGACTTGGCGCCTCAAAGCTCGCCCATGAAGTTACCGGCGATTACCGGAGCTGTGAGATCAGAGGCCGTGAGCATTATCCCCCCTGGCGGTAAAACAGCTACCTTGAAAAACGTTTCCTTCAATATTCCTGCGGGCGCACTGGTAATGATTTTTGGTGCGAGCGCAGCAGGGAAGAGCACTTTGATTCGGGCTATTCTCGGACTTTGGAAGCCAAACTCTGGTGCGATGAGGATAGATAGCGCCGAAGCGCACTTATACGACAGAGACGAATTGGGCCCGCAGGTAGGCTATTTACCGCAGGATATTGAATTATTTGATGGATCGATAGCGGAAAACATTGCTCGGTTTGGCGAGGTGGATCCAGAGGCTGTAGTAACTGCGGCGACGCAGGCAGGTATCCATGAAATGGTGCTGTCTTTGCCGGCTGGATACGACACTCCAGTTTCCGGTGCCTCAGGCAGACTTTCTCCAGGACAGAGGCAGCGAGTTGGACTGGCACGCGCGCTCTACAAAATGCCCAAATTGATTGTGTTGGATGAACCGAACTCAAATTTGGATGAGAACGGTGAGCGAGCACTGTCTGAGTGCTTGAAGCTCATCAAGAAAGCAGGTTCTACCGTCTTTATGGTCTCTCATCGCCAAAATGTTCTACCTATTTCGGACTACTTGATCATTCTGGATAAAGGCACGGTAAGAGATCAGGGGCCGACGGCTGCGGTGGTTGCAAAGCTTAAACAGCAAATGAGCGATGCGGCCGCACAGAAACGGGTGGTGAGCAATGGAAAAGAATCGCTTGCTGCAGGTGAGAATAATGCGAGATAGCATTTCTGAATTTCTCCAGTTTTTAAAAAGTGTCTTTGTTGAAAAGCCTGCCACGGGAGTAAACGTGGGAGGGCAGGACGTTTTAAATTCAGATGGTCCGGTCAGAGCCTTTGGCTACGGGGTAATCGTGTTTGTTTTTTTGGGGCTGGGGGCTTGGGCAGGTTGTGCACCACTGGAAAGTGCCGCTCTCGGAAGTGGGACGGTTCAGGTTGAGGGCGACAGTAAGCCAGTTCAGCACCTGGAGGGTGGCATAGTCAGTGAGATCCCCGTTTCTGCGGGGGACTTTGTGACAGAGGGACAGGCCGTACTCCAGTTGGATGCGACCCAATATAACGCCCAACTCCGAATGGTCGAGGGAAGTTTCTGGGCGCAAAGAGCTGCTTTGGATCGGCTCGTCAGCGAGCGCGATGGTCTGGATAGGCCAAAATTTTCGGCATGGCTTTTGGCTGTAGAAGACGAGCGTGCGTCGACCTCCTTAGAAAATGAGAGACGCTTATTTGCGGCACGCTTGGCTGACCGTCGTGGTGAGGTGAGTGTTCTAGAGCAGCAAATTGTGCAGCTCGAGAATCAAACTGTGGGTATCACTTTAGTTACTGGGGCGAAAACCGAAGTGGCTTCGTCTCTAAAGTCAGAGGTTTCAGATCTATCTGAACTTTTTGAAGACGGCTATGTCGACAAGCAACGTTTAAGAGAGTTAGACCGGGCATTAGCACAGACCTTGGGAGAAATCGCTGAATTGGAGGCGAGGCACGCAAGTGCCCTGGTTGCCATTGAGGAAACCCGATTAAAAATCCTTCAATTTGAGAAGAGATTTATAAGCCAGGTAGTCGATCGAATTACAGCCCTGCAGGAAGAGTTATATGATTCACAACAACGCATGGTTGCTCTATCTGACATGGTCGCTAGATCCACCATTACAGCGCCAGTCTCTGGAGAAGTGGTAAAGGTAGTGCCGAACACGCAGGGCGCTGTCGTGCTACCTGGCGAGGAGCTCATGATGATCGTTCCAGATAATGATCGGCTTCTGATACATGTGCAGTTGTCTCCTATGGACATTGATCGATTGAGTATTGGCCAGGATGCCGAGGTTCGCTTCGCTGTCTTCAAAGATGCGTACACAATATCTGGGCGGCTCGTGAATCTTTCTGCGGACACAATTGTGGATGAGGTATCAGGCCAGCCGTTCTACGAAGGCAAAGTCGAGCTGGAAAAAGCTGACATCGGTTTGCTGGGAGATGAGCGGTTGGTCCCGGGTATGCCAGCTGAGGTGCTGATCAAAACGGGTACAAGGACGTTGTTGTCTTATTTGGTGTCCCCATTGTCACGTATGTTCGAGGCCTCGCTCACTGAGGACTAACTTGAAGCCCCATTTTCTCGGCAGGTTGCCATGCATCAAGAAAAACTACAGAGCTTTCTTCAGTCGAATCACGAGTCTGTTGAGGGATGGTTTTTCCCGTTAGACCAGTATGTTTTTCTAGAACTTTTCTTGATGCACGCCAGTATGGGTGTGCAGGGAGATGTTTGCGAGATTGGCGTCTACCAAGGTAAGAGTCTCATCTTGCTGTCCATCTTGAAGGGCGAGCATGAGAGATTACTTGGCTTTGATCTTTTTGCTGGGGAAGACGAAGAGCTTACTCAAGCAAACCTCGATAAATATGGTGTTAACTCCGATGTTACTTTGGTGAAAGGGTTAACCAGCGAACTAACGACCAGGTCATTGGATGAGCTAGTGTCGCAGCCAGTTCGGTTTCTACATGTTGACGCAGGCCACGAGTATCATGAAGTTTTAGAGCAGTTAGAGATGTTCTCCCCGTACCTTACTGATGCGGGAATCATCGCCATGGATGATTACCAAGATAGAGAATTCCCAGGGATAGAGGCTGCCACCTTAGATTTTGCGTTGAAGGATCGGCCTAGAAGGTTTGTTCCTTTTCTGGCGTCTGGTAACAAGATGTTTCTGTGCGCCCCCGCTTTGACGGCGCCTTTCCAAAAGTTTCTCATAAATCGACAAAACTTTAGGGACAGTTGCCGCCTCACCCGAGTCAGAGATTTCGATGTGTTGATACTTAAGTCGAAATTGCCTGTGGAGTCAGAGGCAATAGAGCGCCAAATAGACAGACGGTATTTTCCAAGGCGGCTGGCAGATCACAGCGACGGGGCATCTCGAGCCTCGATTTATTCTCAGCTTGAGTTCGGAAGTGGGCGCTGATTGGCCTGACGTGTGCCCTTTCCAGGGAATCGAATCCCTGTGGCAGCCTGATCGACAACTTAAAGGCAACAAGGCCCAGTAATCATGCGCTTATCCAATTCCAATATTTTCTTGTCGATTATTTTATTTACTGCCGCTGGAGTAGCCGGCATCGCGAGCGTTTGGGCTCAAGAGCATTCGCCAGATTCGTTTCAGCAAGACGATCAGGTCAACCTCAGGCCGGTTATTAGTTTGTTGGACGCCTATCTTTTAGCGAAAGCAATCGACCCCGAGCTTGCCATAGCAGGATACGAGGTAGACGGTGCGGCAGCCAGAAGAGATGAGACACGAGGGCGCTTCTTCCCGCAAGTATCGATTTTTGGTGACTGGTCTGAGAATAAGCTGCGCTACGAGAGTGATGAACTTTCCTCTATGCCCTCTCGTGAGTACCCTGGGGAAAGATACGGACTACAACTGAGGTCGCCTCTTTTCAATATGCGTGCGTTCCGAGAATATGAACGGCAGGGCGCATTAACTTTTCAGACAGAAGAAGAACTTAAGGTAGCCGAAACAGATTTGTTAAGCAGAGTGGCTCGCGCCTATTTGACGATGCTGCTTACTGACGAAACTGTGGTGCACCTTGAGTCTGAGCTGTCCGCGCTTGAGCAGCAGCTTCGAGAGGTTGACGCTTTATATGCACGATCTTTGGTGCCGGTCACACAAGTTCTGGAAACTCAGGCTCGAGCGGATACTTTGCGTGCTGATGAGATAGATGCAAAGGGGCAGGCAGCTTTGGCGCGGGAGCGGCTTTCTCAGATAGTTGGAACCCAGAATCCCCGTGTTAAGCCCATTGCTGAACACATCTCGGTGATGACAGAGGTGCGTGACGCGGACGATGCGGCAGCCCTAGCCAGAGGATTTGACCCAGCAGTAGCAGCGGCTGAGCAGGCCCTAAGAGCAGCCGAAAAAAGCGTGGCGCGCGAAAAAGGGTCTTGGTGGCCAGAGGTTGATTTTGTGTATGTCTCACAGTATTCAGATGTGGGTTTTGACAAC
>MDTG01310421.1_pt1 | contig 11877 bp, 21 predicted proteins | sample 811421 | NCBI WGS metagenome assembly MDTG01 (sample SAMN05326645, study PRJNA326480) | marine metagenome | isolation source: seawater | place: Pacific Ocean: South East | collected 2011 | reverse complement strand
TCCACAGGATAAATCCCACAGCGACCTCAACGCTGCGCGTATACCAATTCCGCCACAGCCGCAAATATAGTAGAATTAAATAGCAGATAGGATATTAAGTATCAACACAACTATATTAATTGAACAAATAAATGAATGAAATAGAAATTAAAAAAACGATAGAATTGATAGATTATGAATCATCTATAAAATTTATGGAATTACGCGTTAAAGAAATTCAAGAAAATACTCAAAATGAATTGCTTTGGTTTTTGAATCATGACCACATTTATACCCAAGGAACTAGTGCTGCGAAAAGTGAAATTATTAAACCAAATCAAATTAGTATTATAAAATCAAATAGAGGTGGAAAAACAACATATCATGGGCCAGGCCAAAGAATAGTATATTTTTTATTAAATTTAAATAAACGACGAAAAGATATTAGAAAATTTATTTCCTTAATTGAAGATTCTTTAATAGTTTTCCTTAAAGACTACAATATTGAAGCCCAAACTTTTAGAGATAGAGTTGGCATTTGGGTAATTAGATCAGATAATAAAAAATTTGAAAAAGAAAGAAAAATAGGTGCGATAGGGTTGAGAGTTGCTAAATGGATAACTTATCATGGATTGAGTTTTAATATAAATCCTAATTTAAAATTTTATGATAACATTTATTCTTGTGGTTTAAAAGAATACAAAAATACATCTTTAAAAGAATTAGGGGTCAATATTTCAAGTAAAGAATTTGACCAAAAATTCTCGAGTATTTTTTTAAAAAAATTATCTAAATTTTAGGCTTCTATTTTTAGGTATTTGATTTTATTTTTTTTCATAAAAATAACAAAGTCACTAGGTAAAAGTGAGGAAAATTGATAATCATAGTTATTGTATGTAAATTTTAAATAATGTGCATTTAATTTTAATATTTCTTTTTTAAATTTTGACTGATTATTATATTTCTTATCTCCAATAATTGGACAAGTTAGATTTTTAGATACTATTCTTAATTGATGTGTTTTGCCAGTTAAAGGTTTAAATAGAATGAGAGACAAATTATTAGTATTATTTAGCAGTTTAAAATAAGTTTTAGTCTTCTCGATTTTCTCTAGTTTATTTTTTATATTTAATTCTATATTTGATTCTCTTAATCTCGGCTTTCCTTCACATATTGCTAAATATTTTTTTTCAATTAATCTTGATTTAAATAAGTTCCCAAAAATTTGAGCAGAATTTCTATTTTTTGCAATAATTAATAATCCTGAAGTATCTTTATCTAATCTATGCACTAGCTTATATTCTGGAGAAAAAATTTTAATAATATCATCAATAGAAATATTAATTTTACTTCCTCCTTGTGTTGCTATGGAAGACCATTTGTTTAAAATTAAGAAATCATTATTCTCAAAAATTATTGATTTTTTAAAAGTTTTTAAATCATCTTTTGAGATATTAATTTTTTTTTTAAAAACTATCTTATTTTTGTAATTTTCTTTATTAAAATTTAAGATTTTAAGTGAGTCATTTTTTTGCACAATGTATTTAGAAAAAGTTTTAGAGTTATTTATTAAAATATTTTTTTTTCTAATATTTTTTTCAATAAAACCTTGTGTAAGTGAACTAAATTGGATTTTAAGATATTTGTCTAATCTAATATCTGAGTTACCATATATTTTTATAATTTTAATCAAAGTTTAGTAATATTCAAACCTATGTATGCTGCTACCAAACACAAAGATATCGAAAAGAATATGTAAAAAAATGTTAAAAAGAATTTATTAGATATAAATAAATCAACAACTTCATAAGAAAAAGCAGAAAATGTAGTAAATGAACCAAGAAATCCAATTATTAAAAAATATTTAATGAAATTTTCAGAGAAATTTTTTCCTATTCCTAGTGAAATTAAATATCCTATTAAAAATGATCCTAAGATATTTACAAATAAAGTTGAGTATAGACTATTCAATAAATAAAATTTAAAAATACCGCTTATAACATATCTTAAGACGGCACCTGCTGCTCCTCCTGAAGCGACTAGAAATAGATTAATCAAGATGTGTTAAGCTTGTAATTGTTCTTCAGCTTCTTCTGTTTGTTTTTTTGCAATAACTGGGCCGCTATCTAGACCTTTGGCATTTTCATCTCTATCAACCAATTCGATTACGGCTGTAGGGGAGTTATCTCCAAATCTATTACCTAGTTTAATAACCCTAGTATAACCACCATTTCTTTCTTTGTACCTTTTAGCAAGCACATCAAAAGTTTTTTTTACTATTTTTTGATCCTGAAGAATTGCAACTGCTTTTCTTCTAGATAGAAGATCACCATTTTTGCCAAGAGTAATAATTTTTTCAACAAATCTTTTTAGCTCTTTAGCCTTTGCTAGGGTAGTTGTTATTTGTTCATGTTTAATTAAAGAATTAGACATATTCATAAACATTGCTTTTCTATGTGAAGAAGTTTTATTTAATTTTTTATTTTTAATATTATGCTTCATATTTATTTATTAAATGGGTCTTCATATTTTTTAGCAAGATCATCAATATTTTCTGGCGGCCAATCAGGTACTGACATTCCTAGGTTTAATTCCATTTGCTGAAGCACTTCTTTGATTTCGTTAAGAGATTTTCTACCAAAATTTGGCGTTCTAAGCATTTCAGATTCAGATTTTTGCACCAAATCACCAATATATATAATGTTATCATTTTTTAGGCAATTAGCAGATCTTACTGAGAGTTCAAGTTCTTCAACTTTTTTAAGTAAATTTGAATTAAATGATAGTTTTTCAACTTGCGATTGATCGGGTGTAATTTCAGGTTCGTCAAAATTAATAAAAGGCTGTAATTGATCTTGAAGTATTCTTGCTGCTAGGGCAATTGCATCGTCAGGACTCATTACTCCGTTTGTTTCTACTTCAAAAATAAGTTTATCATAGTCTGTTACTTGACCTACTCTGCTATTTTCAACCTTATAAGAAGTTTTTATAACTGGACTGAACATTGCATCTAGCTTTATTTCACCAATAGTTTTGTTTTCATCTTCAGCCACTTCTGCTGATACATAACCTTTACCTGTTTCTACATTAGCTTCGATTTCAATGTCAGCATTAGAATCAAGAGTCATTATTAATTGATCGGGATTCATTATTTCAGTTTCTGAGTCAGTCTCAAAATTCCCTGCTCTTAATTCTCCAGAGCCGCTTGACTTAAGATACATTTTTTTTAAACCAGGTGAATGAACTTTTACTGCCACAGTTTTAAGGTTAAGTAAAATATCAGTTAGATCTTCTTTTACACCTGGAATTGTTGAAAATTCATGAACGACACCCTTAATTTTTACTGATGTTATTGCTGCACCTTGTAGGGATGATAAAAGAATTCTTCTTATGGCATTACCAAGTGTTAAACCAAAACCCCTTTCTAATGGTTCCGCAGTTAAAACACCTCTTTTACCATTACTTTCTTCTACATTTACTTCCATTTTACTTGGCTTTATTAACTCGCTCCAATTTTTTTGTAACACTCTTAACTCCTTTTATTAAACTCTTCTTCTTTTTCTAGGCCTACATCCATTGTGTGGAATTGGAGTAACATCTTTTATTGATGTAATTACATATCCGATGGATTGCAATGATCGCAAAGCAGATTCTCTGCCTGACCCAGGACCCGATACTTCTACTTTGAGAGATTTAACTCCATATTCTTTTGCTTTATTTCCAACATCCTCTGCTGCAATTTGGGCTGCATAAGGGGTTGACTTTCTTGATCCTTTAAAACCTTTATGTCCAGCTGAAGACCATGCTAGAGCATTTCCTTTTTCATCCGATATGGTTATTATAGTATTATTGAATGATGAAACTATATGAGCAATACCAGATGAAATTTTTTTCTTAATTTTACTTTTCTTTTTCTCTGCCATAAAATTTTTAACCTTTAGTAACCTTTTTCTTACCAGCTATTGCTACAGCTTTACCTTTACGTGTGCGAGCATTTGTATGAGTTCTTTGTCCTCTAACAGGTAGTTTTTTTCTATGTCTTAATCCTCTATAGCATCCCAAATCATTTAATCTTTTAATATCAAGTGAAATTTTTCTTCTTAAATCTCCCTCTACGGAGTGGTCTTTATCAATTAAATCTCTAATTTTATTTAATTCCTCATCATTTAAATCACTAACTCTTTTAGAAGTATCAATTGATGCAGTTTCGCATATATCGTTAGCTATTTTTTTTCCAATACCAAATATATAGGTAAGGGCAATATTTACCTTTTTGTTTGTAGGAATGTTTACACCTGATATTCTAGCCATTATGAAGTCCAAAAAAAATGAATGAGGGTGAATACATGATTAATGATGACTTAGTCAAGTGAAGAAATTGAAAATAATGGCTGAAAATCATGATTTTTTTAAGATTTCTATGATTTTAAATGTAATTTTCTCTTTTTCTTGATTTCCATCAATATCAAAGTAAATATTTGGGTGATTAGATTTATAGCTATCAGAAACTAACTTTGTTGACTTAACATATTCATTATATCTAGTTTCGATAACAGCTAAATTATCATCTTCCCTCTGCTCTTCTTTAGATCGTTGAAGAATTCTTTCTTTTAAAATTTCAAAATTAATATTTATATTGATAATGAAATCTATTTTTAAGTTTGAATCTATTAAAAAACTATTAAGAAAATTCGACTGCTCTAATGATCTTGGATAACCATCTAATATAAAACCATTTGCACACTCATTCTTAATTAGCTTTTCCGAAACAATTTTGTTAAGTATGTCGTCTGATACAAGTTTTCCACTTGCAATTATATCCTTAACTTGTAGGCCTAGTTCATCATTTTGCTCAATTTTTAATCTGAGAACGTCACCAGTAGAAATATGTGGTAGGTTAAACTGATTTGATATTTTCTTTGCTTGAGTTCCTTTGCCAGCACCTGGTGGACCAAAAAAAATAATATTATTCAATTATCTTCTTCCTTTTAACTTTGTTTTTCTGAGAAGATTTTCGTATTGATGTTGGAAAAGATGAGACTGAACTTGAGTTATAAAATCTATCATTACAACAACAACTATAAGTAATGCTGTACCACCAAGATAAAATGGTATTGATGTTCTTGATAATAAAAACTCAGGTAACAAAGCAACAAAACAAAGATAAATTGTTCCGATTGTAGTTAGTCGTGTTAAAACAAATTCAATATAATTAGCGGTATTTTCTCCTGGTCTTATTCCGGGAATAAAACCTCCGTATTTCCTTAAATTTTCAGCCTGCTCATCAGGATTAAAAACAATACCTGTATAAAAGAAGGCAAAAAATATAATCATTACAGCATACAAAGTTAGGTACAATGGTTGCCCCCTACCTAAATAACTAGATATTAAAATAAATATATCACTTGAAGATCCCGCACCAAAACCAGACATCGTATTTGGTAACAATAGTATTGAGGAAGCAAATATTACTGGAATTACACCTGCTGTATTAATTTTTAGAGGCAAATGTGAACTTTGACCACCATATATTTTATTACCTACTTGTCTTTTTGGATATTGAACTGGTATCCTTCTTTGCCCTTTTTCAATAAATACAATGAATATTATTAACATTAATATTAATATTAGTATTCCTAAAATAAAGCCTATGCTTAGTTCACCAGTTCTTCCAAGTTGTAATGTGCTTACAAAAGCACTTGGTAAATTAGCAATAATTCCTGCAGTTATTATAAGGGATATTCCATTTCCAACTCCCCTTGAAGAAATTTGCTCACCTAACCACATTAAAAATATTGTTCCGCCAACAAGGGTAATTACAGTTGTTAATCTAAAAAATAATCCTGGGTCAAATACAATATTTCCATAAGCAGTCTGCATTGATTCAAGTCCAATTGAAACACCATACCCTTGGAGAGCTGCGATTATTACTGTGAAGTATCTTGTATATTGAAGCAATTGTCGTCTACCTTTTGTGCCTTGTTCTTTTAATGACTTTAGATAAGGTATGGCTGACTGCATCAATGTCATGATAATTGAACTTGAAATATAAGGCATTACACCTAATGCAAAAATACCCATACGGCCAAGAGCACCACCAGAAAAAGTATCAAAAATACCTAAAATACCTGATGATTGTTGTTCAAAAAATTGCTGAAGTGCTATTGGGTTAATCCCTGGAATAGGTAAAAATGTACCTAATCTAAAAACGATTAGGGCACCTAATGTAAACAATAGTCTTTGTCTTAGTTCTGTTGCTTTACCTAAGGCCCCAAAATTTAAATTGTTAGCTAGTCTATCTGCTGCAGTTGCCATTTTACTTATTTAATAAATTAATTTTTCCGCCAATTTTTTCTAATTCTTCTATAGCTTTCTTAGAAGCAAACGAAATCTCAATATTAATGGGTTTGTCTAATTTGCCAATATTTAATAATTTTAATTTACCTTTTGATTTTTTGTAGATTTTTTTTTCAAATAATTCTGTTTCTTTTAAAGTTTCATTAGAAATTTTGTACTTTTTAATAATATTATTAATAATATCAAAATTTATTTGTTGTGTTTTAACTTTGAAAGGATTTTTAAATCCTCTTTTTGGTAATCTTCGATAAAGTGGCATTTGTCCACCTTCGAAACCATTTATTGAAACACCTGATCTAGACTTTTGTCCTTTAACACCTCTTCCGGCTGTTTTACCAAGTCCAGAGCCTGCGCCCCTACCAAGTCTTTTACCTTTTTTACTAGAAGTTAAAGTAGAATTTAATTGATTTATTTTCATATTATTATCTAGTTTTTGTTAATTTGTGTTATTTTTTTTGATCTCTTAGAAGCAATAGATTTTGGAGATTCTGACATTTTGAAAGCATTAAAAGTAGCCTTTAACATATTGTGGGGATTTGAAGTTCCAGTTGATTTTGCTACTACATCCTTAACTCCTAATGATTCAAATAAAGCCCTCATAGGACCACCAGCAATAATTCCAGTTCCAGGAGATGCTGATCTAAGTATTACTTTACCTGCACCAAAGCGGCCAACTATATCGTGATGAATGGTTCTGTTATCTTTAAGATGAACTCTTACCATCTTATTTTTAGCATTTTCTGTAGCTTTTCTTACAGCTTCAGGAACTTCTTTGGCTTTTCCAGTACCAATACCTACTCTTCCTTTATTATCACCAACTATCATAATTGCTGCAAATCCAAATCTTCGACCACCTTTTACAACCTTTGCAACTCTATTTATTGTTACTAGATGTTCACTAAAATCAGTTTTATCGTTTTCAAACATATTTACCTCTAGAAATTGAGCCCTTCTTCTCTTGCAGCATCAGCTAAAATTTTTATTAAACCATGATATTTATATTTGCCTCTATCAAAAGCAACATCTTTAATTCCTTTGGATATTGTTTTTTTTGCAATATCTTTTCCAATTAATTCAGCAACTTCTTTTCTTTTCAAACTTTTATTTTTCAGGGCTTGTTCGAGTGATGAAGAGCTAGCTAAAGTAAAACCTTTTGAGTCATCAATTAACTGAGCGTAAATATGAGAATTAGATTTAAAAACTGATAATCTCGCTCTTTTTGACACTTTTTTTAATTTGTATCTAATCTTTTCTGATCTTTTTTTCATAAATATTACTTTTTCTTTCCTTCTTTTCTAAAAATAAACTCATCACTATACTTTATTCCTTTACCTTTGAAGGGTTCAGGTTTTCTGTAGGATCTAATCTTAGCTGCAGCCGCTCCTAATTTCTCCTTATCAAAGCTTGATAAGTTAATGATGTTTTGTTTAGGACATTCAATTTTTACTTCTTTAGGTATTGTATATTCAATATCATGACTATAACCTAGTTGTAATTTAAGAGTTGAGCCTGATACACTTGCTCTATAACCTGTGCCATTAAGTTCTAATGTTTTTGAAAAACCCTCAGACACACCTTTAACAATGTTAGCAACAAGTGCTCTGGTTGTTCCCCAGTTTGGATCTTTTTTAAGTTTTTCTTGCTTTGGTATCACAGTTATATCTTCGTCTTTAATCTCCAATAAAAAATTTGTGTTAATATTTATCTTCATCTCACCTAATTTTCCTTTAGCAAGAAAGACTCCATTCTCAAAGTTGCAATTAATGTCTTTGTTTATTTTGATACTATTTTTTGCAATTCTAGACATTAAAAAACCTCACAAAGAACTTCACCACCGACATTATTTTTTCTAGCCTCTTGATCTGACATGACACCCTTTGGTGTTGATAATATAGATATTCCTAAGCCTCCGTAAGGCTTCTCAAGATCTGAAATTTTAGAATAAACTCTGATACCTGGTTTGGAAATTCTCTTAATTTTTTTAATTACTGGAATGCCATTGTAATATTTTAAGTCTATTTTTATAGAGTTAATACCTTTTCTCTCCTCAACATTAGAGAAGTCTCTGATATATCCTTCATCTTTAAGAACTGATAGTACATTAAGGTTTAGCTTTGAATTAAAACAAGATGTATATGTTTTTTTTGCCGCATGGGCATTTTTAATTCTAGCTAACATATCAGAAAGTGCATCATTAAAAGCCATTATAATCTCCCTACCAGCTTGACTTTACAACTCCTGGCAAATCGCCAGACATTGAAAGTTCTCTGAGTTTAATTCTAGATAATCCAAATTTTCTGTATACGCCTCTTGATCTTCCAGTTAACTCACATCTATTTCTGTGTCTTATACTAGAACTGTTTCTGGGCATCTCATTTAATTTATTCTGTAGCGCTATTCTTTCTTCAAGAGATAAATTTTTATTCTTTATCTGATCTTTTAATTTTTTACGCTTTTCTTTGTGTTTTGTTATTAGTTTAGATCTAAATTGATTTTTTTGTATTGAACTTGCTTTTGCCATGACCCCTCCTAATTTATGTTATTGTTTTTAAAAGGCATATTAAAACTTTTTAATAGTTCTAATGCGTCTGTATTTGTTTTCGCAGTTGTACATATAACTATGTCTAAACCTCTATTTTTTTCTATTTTATCAAAATTTATTTCAGGAAAAATTAAATGTTCTTTAATACCCAATGAAAAGTTTCCACTACCATCAAAACTATTTGGATTTAAACCTCTAAAATCTCTTATTCTTGGTATTGCTATATTGATAAGTCTATCAAGAAATTCATACATTATTTTATTTCTTAATGTAACCATTGCACCTAATGGCATACCAGCTCTAATCTTGAAACCAGAAATTGCTTTTTTAGCTTTTGTCTTGATTGCCCTTTGGCCAGCAATTAATGTTAAATCATCAACTGCCTTATCTACTAACTTAGCATCATCTTTTGCTTCACCAATTCCCATATTTAAAACTATTTTTGTTATTTTTGGCACCTCATGAATATTTTGTAATTGTAGTTTAGACATAAGATCTTTCATTATACTATTTTTATATTCATCTAATAATCTACTCATCTAAATTGCCTTACCGCTAATTTTATTAATTCTGACCTTTTTTTCTTTTTCAAATTTATATCCAACTCTGACGCCTTTATTAGATGATGGGTCATAAAAAGATAAATTCGATATGTGTATTGGCATTTCTTTTTCAATAATTCCACCAGGTTGATTGTTATCTGGTTTTTGGTTTTTTTTAACTTTATTTAAATCAGAAACTATGGCTTTGTCTTTTTTTGGAAGCATCTTAATTATTTTTCCTCTTTTACCTTTGTCTTTACCAGCGTTAACTATTACTTCATCACCTTTTTTTAGTTTAAATTTTCTAACCACTACAATACCTCTGGAGCTAAACTAATTATTTTCATAAATTTTTTACTTCTTAATTCTCTAGTAACTGGTCCAAAAATTCTTGTCGCTATTGGTTCTTCTTGCTTATCAAGTAATACTGCAGCATTCTTATCAAACCTTATTGCTGTTCCATCAGATCTTTGAAAATCTTTTGAGGTTCTCACTATAACAGCTTTATAGACATCACCTTTTTTAACCTTAGCTCTTGGAATTGCGTCTTTAATTGAAACAACAATTATATCTCCAATTGACGCTGATCTTCTTTTAGATCCACCTAAAACCTTAATACACTGAATTCTTTTTGCACCAGAGTTATCAGCTACGAAAAGATTTGATTGCATTTGTATCATTTTTTATCTCCATTACTTTGAACTAATAACCATGATTTTAATTTAGATATTGGTTTAGTTTCAATGATAGAAACAATATCTCCAATTTTGGACTCATTATGCTCATCATGTGCATGATACTTTTTTGACCTTGTAATAATCTTTTTATATAGTTTATGCTTAACCCGACGAGTTACTTTAACTACTATAGTCTTATTAGAATTCGAAGATACTACTGTACCTGATAATAGTCTTTTAGGCATTTTTATCTCCATTAAATTTACTAATTTCCATTTTTAATCTTGCTATACTTTTTTTACTTTTACCAATTTCAGAAGTTTTCTGAAGTTGTCCTGTAGATTTTTGAAAATTTAAATTCAAAATTGTCTTCTTTAAATTTACAATTTCTTCTTTCATTTTTTTTATATCAGTTTTTTTTGTATTCTTACTCATATATTTCTTTCTACAAATTTACATTTAATTGGTAATTTAGCTGCAGCTAGTAACATAGCCTTTCTAGCGTCATTTTTTTCAACACCGTCTACTTCAAACATAATTCTACCAGGCTTAACTCTACATGCCCAATATTCATTTGAGCCTTTACCTTTACCCATCCTTACTTCAGCAGGTTTTTTTGAAACTGGAACATCAGGAAAGATTCTAATCCACATTCTGCCAGCTCTTTTTAGATATCTAGTAATTGCCTTTCTGGCGGCTTCAATCTGCCTAGATGTTACTCTTTCAGGCTCTAATGCTTTTAATCCAAAACTTCCATAGTTAAGTGCATAATTACCTTTAGCGTTTCCATGTATTCTTCCCTTGAATTGTTTTCTGAATTTAGTTTTTTTTGGAGATAACATATTCATTATCTTATACTCCCTTGGTCAATTTGTTTTTTTTCACTTGCATAAGGATCTTTTGATAGAATTTCTCCTTTGTTTATCCATACTTTTATTCCACAAATTCCATAAGTAGTTTCGGCTTCGGCAGTTGCATAATCAATATCACCTCTTAATGTATGTAAGGGAACGCTTCCCTCATGATATTTTTCTGTTCTAGCAATCTCAGCACCACCAAGTCTCCCACTACATACAACTTTTACTCCCTTGGCACCAAGTCTCATAGCGGATTGAACTGCTTTTTTCATAGCCCTTCTGAATGAAATTCTTTTTTCTAATTGGTTGGCGATATTTTCAGCTACTAATTTGGCTTCTACTTCTGGCTTTCTCACTTCTTTAATATCTAGAAATACTTCAAGATTAGACATTTTTGATAAATTATTTTTTAAGGACTCAATGTCAGCACCTTTTTTTCCAATAATTATTCCTGGTTTAGAACTATAAATTGACAATCTTAGTTTTTTTGCCGCTCTTTCAATATTGATTTTAGAGATACTTGCATTCTTAAGTTTTTCTTCAACATAACTTTTTATTTTAAGATCTTGATGCAAAAGCTTAGTGTAATCAGATCTCGAAAACCATCTTGAAGACCATGTTTTGTTTATCCCAAGTCTTATTCCGTTTGGATTAACTTTTTGTCCCATTTATTTATTATCCTTTTTAATTTGTTCTCTTTCTTCAACCACAATTGTAATTTTACTGAAAGGTTTAATTATTGATCCCGCTCTACCTTTTGCTCTAGGTCTCCATCTTTTCATTCTTAAACTCTTACCAACGAATGCTTCTTTAATAAATAATTTATCAATGTCTAATTGTTTGTTGTTTTCAGCATTTGCTATTGCTGAATTTAGAACTTTTAAAACATTTCTTGAAACTCTTTTTTCAGAAAATTTTAACTG
>MDTG01217988.1_pt1 | contig 11878 bp, 3 predicted proteins | sample 811421 | NCBI WGS metagenome assembly MDTG01 (sample SAMN05326645, study PRJNA326480) | marine metagenome | isolation source: seawater | place: Pacific Ocean: South East | collected 2011 | reverse complement strand
TTTTTATTTGATCAAGATAATAACAAAAATTTAATAAAGTATTCTGGTAAAAAACTATTGTTCGAATATTTGAATCCCAGTAAGAATAATAAAATTTATTTTTGTACAGCAAAAGATATTGGTAATCTTATATTCGGTGAAAGTAAATCTGATAAATTAAAGAGACCTATTGATTTTTATAGATATATTTTACAGATATATTTCCCAAAATTGTTTTTAAAAGAAATTTATACATATGAACATGATGATACAATACCAGATGAAAAATTGAATAACTGGAATAAAGAATACAAAAAAATAGATCACTTTTATGACTTTTTTTATGAAAAAGATAAAAAAGAACAAGGAAATATAACATATATAAATTTAACGATTCATGTGATAGATAATATAAAAATACCAATGGATTTGATATTTAAAATACTTCATAGCGAAAAACAAATGCCAATGCTTAAGTTTAATCCAGGAAAAAGAAGAGGAGATATATTTAGACTGTATACAGGAAAATATATCTCAAAAAATGGTTTAAAATTACCATCTTTATATGTTAATAATAATAATAGAAATTTTAAAATAAAAAATATTGATAAACGATTAGCTTTGAATAAATGCGTTGGAATATATATTATTGTTGAAAAAATAGAAATGTATTGCGAACTTTATCCAGATGGAAGTATTAATATTAAAATTGAAAATATTAACAAGAGCAAAGAAAAACTGGAAGAATTTATAAACAACCAAATAAATGAATTTATACTTAGTCCAATAAATAAATTCATAAAGAAAAGTGGATTTGAATATCCATTATTTAACAAATTAACAGACGACAATATTGAAATTAAAAATATGAAATATCGTTATGTTTTTAAAGGATTTTTAAAGAGGGAAGATTTTACAATGAGGTATTTCCATTTTGCTATATCTCAAATTTATCAAACTTATAAAACTAATTTTAAAACTAAAGGTGAAGTCTTATTTTATTATAAGAAGGTTAGTTCATACAAAAAAGCTCAAGCGAAGGAAGCATATATAATTAATTATATGCGTGAATATGGACAAAGTGTTGAAGGTGATAAAGAATTAATAGATTTATTAATTGATAATAACTTTGTTAAAGATAAAGATGAAGCAGTAGAAGAAATTAAAAGAAGCAAAGAAAATTTAGCTTTGAATTTAACTGTTTATTCATCAAAGAAAATAGAAATTAGAGATAGTCCTGGATTTAAAGTAACTTTATCAAAAGATTTAAAGAATACAATAATAGAGTATGAAAATATAAACCATTATAACTATTTAAACCATATAGATATTTATACAACTTATCTATATCATAATTTTTTGAATACTACAAATAAAGAGGCTAAAAAATTATTAAAAAAAACATTTGGCTATGAAAAAAAAAAGAAAAAGTTAATAATAAATATTAATAATGAACAAGATCCTGTAAATTCAGTTGAACAAAAGGAAGCGAAGAAGACTCTTGACACAAATAAAATCAAGGATGAATCCGCTTATGCTGGCATTGACGATGAAGGAAGTGATAGTGATAGTGATGACGAAGATTGGATGAACGAAGAGGATAGTGATGATGAACAGGGTGGAGGAGGTAGTAGCGATTCAGAGTCTGATGAAGAGGAAGAAGAAGAAGAAGAAGAGGTATATGGAAATTTGGAAAATATTAGGGTAAGTGGTTCCAATAATTATTTTATCAATAAAATTAAAAAAGCAGAACCTTATTTATGGGCAAAAAGAAAAGGAAAGATGTTTTCTTTCGCAAAGAGTTGTCCAGCTCAATATAGAAGAACACCTGTATTAGTAACAAATGATGAATTGAAACATATTGATAAATTAGATAAAGAACTTGGTTCAAGATCATATGATGAACATATTACAACTGAAAAAGGTAATCATTATATATGTCCTCGTTTTTGGTGCCTTAGTGATAAGAAAGCTCCAAATGGTAGAAGTCTATCGTTTCAACAAATTAATGATGGTGAATGTGGCGGATGGGATGCCATAATACGTGATAAAGAACAACCTTCTAATAAAAAAAGAATTTTTGAATTTACAGATAAAAAATATCATGAACAAATTACTGGCAATAATTTCCTTTATAAACCTCATTATCCTGGGTGGTCAAGAAAAAATGTTACAAAAGAAGATGGAAAAGGAGAAGAAGATATATGCATTCCTTGTTGTTTTAATTCACCTAGAACAGATTATGAACCAAAAGATTGGGAAAAACCAGATGATAATAAAAAAGAAGGATATAAATATTGGGAAACCGCGCCGCAATCATTTCAAAGAAAAAATGGAGAGAAAAAAGGTGATATACCGGGTGTAGGTATTGATTATAAAAATCATCCAAAAGGACATAAATTTTATGATTCGTTAAGTATGGAAGTTTTGGGAGATGGTTTTGAAAGAGGAAGGAAAAAACCAAAAAAAGGTAATATGAGAGAAAAAGAATATAATTATTGTAATAAAAGTGATAAAGATAGCGATGACAATAGTGTTAATGATGATAACGCGACAATATCAGAAAAACGTAAAACAATTGAATATATGAGTATTCCTGTAATACAAACATTTCCTTTAAAATTTCCTGGTCAATTAGGTTATTTACCATCAGCGGTTCAAGAATTATTTGATTATGATAATGTGAAAATTGCTAAGTTCAAAGAAAAAGGCAATACAAAATTACCAGAAAAAAAGTGGATATTGATAAGATTAGGAATGAAAGAAAATGATATTCTTACAAATATAGGAAATATTTATAAATATTATAGGACTACAGTAAAAAATGGAAAAGATTATAAAGAAGAGAAAATTACAGGAAATTTAGTCACAGGCGATGAAGGAATAGCACAAGTTCTTATTATACAAGGTTGGTTAAAATTTGATCCGCCATATATAAATGATCAAAAATATATTGAAGATTATAAAAAAAGAATTACGACAAGTGATGAAGGTAAAAAAACGATAAAAAATTTTGTATCTATGAATAAAGGAAATTTATATCAAATGTTTAAAATAGGAAATGGGAAAGTTGAAGATGCTATTGTTAATTTTATAAAATTTGTTCGTGGTGGGGGTGCGAGAGATACAAAAGCACATGAAATTTTTTGGGATATAATAACAACACCTATAAGTGAAGGTGGTGCTTTTTTTGATGAAGGTATCAATTTAATAATTTTAAAAAAACCAAAAGATGATTTTTTAAACAAAATAGATATTATATGTCCAAATAATAATTTTTTCAAAACAACATATGATAAAAATAAACCTACTGTGATTTTATATACAGAAAATAATATGTATGAGCCTATTTATATGATAAAAAGACCTAAGGCAAGATCTAATAATAAATGGCCTATTGTAAAAATGTTTTTTGATAAACAGTTAAGATATTCAAAAAGGACAGAATCAAGATTTAGAGATGTGATAAATGAAATTATTATTCAAACAGATACATTATGTAAAGCAAAGAAAGGAATAAATAATATTTTTGAAGAAAATAAAACTTTAAATAAATTGTTAGATAGTGACAAAAAGGATGAATACAAGATAAATGGAAAAAAAGTATTAAAACAATTATATAATGAAGATTGGCAAGTAATAGCAGTAGTAATGGAAAATAAATTTATTTTACCTTGTGCACCATCATCATTATTGATAAATGGACCAGAACCTAGTTTATATCATGAATATGTAACAACAAATAATGGTGATAATTTATTAAATAAAGATCAAACAGAAGAAAATATAAGGAATTATGGTATTACTTTGGATGATGAAATTAAAAGAAATGTTATAAGTAAATATGGAAATGAAAGTATGATAATAGGAATAAGAACAAAATATAATCAAATTATACCTGTAAAACCGCAACGCATAGAAGATAATAAAAAAGATATTGATTATGAATTAAAAGAATATGAAGTAGATAGAAAAATATTTGAAAAATATCCAGAAAAAGACGATGAGAGAGAGAAAATTATGAAAAAACTAAAATTAGAAAGTAATTTCTATTCTATGTATCGCAATTTGTTCAAAATATTAATAAATAAACAAGAAAATAAAGATAAGAAGAAGAATATAATTGACATTTTAAATGATATAACACAAAGTTATTGGGAGAAAAAAAGTGCAATTCAAAAAGAAATAGAAGAAATATTTAATGGTAGATATATAAATTGGTCTATTATTGAGGATATAAACATTTTTCCAGACGATTTAATACAATGTCTAGGATTAAATGATAATGATTGTGAAAAACCAAGATGTTTTAAAAGTGGCGATACTTGTCAATTTGTAATTCCAAAATTTAATTTATTATATGAGGAAGAAGAAGATAAGAAAGAGAATCAAATATTATATAAACTTAAATTGGGAGATGAGATTGTTAGATATGGAAAAATAAGAGAATATATATTAAAAAATGATGTATTTTTAAATTTCGATAACGTAGAATATAAAATAAACGATGATGAAATAGTTATTATAAAATCTATGTTTGATAAATTATATATTAATGATATTGATGAAGCATCACATTCAGAACATATAACAAATTATACTATTTATGATAATATTAATGATTCAAAAATAGTTAAGGGGAATAGAAAATTGAAACTTGTATTTTCAGATGATGAGAGTGTTGATGAGATTCAAGAAAGTGATAGTGATAGTGATGATGATAAAAAACCATCTGCTGATGATGAAAAAAAGGATGATGAAGAAAAAAATGTAGAAAGACCAAAGGTAAAGAAAAGAAAGAGTACAAAAAAGGTAAAGGGAGTGGATAACAAAACACGCAAGTTTATAGGATTTTTGATGTGGTATGAATATTTAAAAGGTAATAAAAACATTGATAAAAACATGTCAATTGATGAATTTAAAAAAATTGACATAGTAAAAAAATGGTTGAAAATAGCAGAACCATTATTTAAAAAAAAAATTATGCCTAAGGGACTGAATACTATTTATCAGTTTAACTTGGAAAATGATTGGAAGAGTAGTATATTTAAAGAGTATAGACTAAGTATTGATGAAGAAATTTTACCATGGGAGAAAATTTTTATTAATAAATATTCAAGTCCAAATTTTCCTTGGAATATGAATTCATATTATAAAAATGGTCCGGGTAGGTTTTTTCGCTCTATACTTACACAAGGGAATAAGGTTCAAACATTAGATGAATTATTAGAGTATTTCAAAAATAAAGTGATATATACAGAAAATGGAAAAAAGGAGTTAGATAAATTAAACATCAAAGATTAAATAATATTAACAAAGATATAATTAATATTATTATACAGCTACAAAATAAGGTTTTGGTTTATTTTCAAGATATTTTTCAATAGAACCTACGCTTTTAACGCGATCATAATGCGCACTAAGTGTAGGGAATTTTTCACGCCAATCAACACCAGCTTCAATTGCAAGATTAAGAATAGAGAATATTGAAACATCACCAGCGTGAACAACATCACCAGAAAAGAAAGGTTTATCGCCTAAAAATTTAACAAGATATTCAAGTTTTTCTGGCAATTGTTTGCTTTTAACTCTAGTCCAAGCTACTTGTTGTGCTAACTCATCACCAGCATATTTAGCTTTTGCGAAAAGGTTATAAATATCATTAGAAAATTCCATAAGCATATCAGCATCTAGTTGTTTAAAAATTTCGTCTGGCATAAGTGAACTTAAATGAGCACAATAACGTGCCATAGTACCAGATTGTGCGATGGTTTTATTATGATGAACCAAACAAGGTAATTGACCAAATGGATAATTTTGTTTTGCATTTTTCCAATCTTCAGGAGGTTCTTCCCAAGAATATTCAATATTAGCAGCGTGACACATTAACATAGCAGATTGTGCTCTTGCTGCTGCTTTCCAATAAACAAATTTTAATGGTGAATCGGATACCCAAGACATTATACAGAATATTATAAAAATGTATTTAAGTATGTTTTATCTAAAAAGTTGTAATCCATAAGGTCTAACAGCAGTTTGTTGTCTATTATTTCCTTGTGAATTAGTGGAATTATTGTTAGGAGGTGTTCTAGGAATTTCTCTAGTTGGATAAAATGCGGATAACTGTAATGAATAAGGTCTAACAGTTTGTAATCTTGTATTTGTAGGAGGTGGTTCAGGAATAGAAGTTTCTTCGTCGGTAATATTGTCTACTATTTCTTCTATAGTTACTGGTAAAATATTATTGGATGAAGGTATAGAAAAACTGATAGAAGGATTTGGTGTATATTCAAAAAGTCTTCTTACCCTTGATCTTCTTTCTCTAATCGCTAGTGATATAGGATCATCCGGAGGAGGAGGAGGCATAGTTCGTGGAGGAGGAGGAGTATTTTGTAACGTAAAATTATCATAAGGATTTATATTAAAAAAATCTTTTATAGAAACTTTCGCTTCATCATAAGCTTCTCTTTTTTTTAAGGGATTACAGCCGTAACTACCATATAAATAATTTCTTAATATAGGTTTTAAATTTTTAATCACGCGTTTTTTTCTACTATATGATAGATTGTCTGGAAAATAAATATAATCTACCTCTCTTTTAAATTCGTGCATCATATTATTGATACTTTCCATTAATTCATAACTATGTGCGTTGTCTACATATGTGTGTATAGCATTATCTTTAAGGGTAGGATATGAATGAACAGTGAAAGCATTAAGACTACAGTAATTTTTGATGAACGAATGTATTAAATAAGGGGTATGATATGGTGAGAATTGAATAGCGATGAATATATTATACAAATTATATTTTTCAAATTCCAAATTAGTATATGGATTTTTTAAATATAAGGGTTTTACAAATAAATTATCAGTATTTTTGAGTGCTTTTAACCACATGTTAATGAGGTCACTTAATCTAAAATTATACAATGTTTTATCACAATTAAGTGTTATTGTTTGATAAGAAGGAAAAATATCAAGTTTATTGAAATATAAATCAGTATCAATAGGACTTTGATATTTTAATATTTTCTTTGTATTTAAACATTTACGCAGTGTGTTTTTTAATTGTCTAGATACGATATAAAGGTCTTCAACATCTAATCTTTCTGCTAAAGTAAGTTGGTCATTGTCAACGATAAAAAATTTAAAAGTATAAATATCGGATGTTAATTTACAAGAAGAATAATCATTAATAAATACTTTAAATTTATCTGATATAGCGATATCGTATGATTCAGATATATAATTCATTAAAAAAGCTAAAGTTGCCATAATATTTATTATGAATATAATAAATTTTATTTAAAGATCCATATCATAATCATCATCAACAATACCCGTATTATTTTGGTTTTGAACCATATTGGTTTTGATAATAAGATTTTCTTTGGAACAACTTGAATCATCTACCAAATTGAGAATATCATCTATATTTTTATCATCAGCAACATCATTTTCTCCCCATTCAATTATTTTTTCATGATTCAGCAATACCTGAAATGAACCTGTTCCAAAATAACCTTCCTGACCACACATCACATTAGCACTAACACCTGTCATTAAATCAAGTTCAGCGTGTTTTGCTGCTTTCAAAAACATTTCAGGAGTTTCTTCAAAACTAGCTTTTGCGATAGGACCAATATCATCATTATTAATACCGTGTCTAAATATACTTACCATTTTTTGTGTAGCACAAATGCGGTCACATAACATACTAGTATGATGAAAATTAATTTTTCCAGCTTGTTCATAACATTCTATCAATTCATTATGAATACATTGTCTAGCAGCTTCAATTCCCAAAACTTTATATACTTCTTGTATATCATTACTAAAGGTTTTGTTAACATCAATATTATCTAATGTTAATATGTCTTTCAAATTAGAACCAACTGTATCCAATACCCATACATCTTTCGCAATGTAATTACCATTTTCTTTAATTGATGTATTTGGAATTTTTCTTAATAAAACTTTTGGAATATCTTTTACACCTCTTAAAATTACATTTTTAAGAATAGTTTCTTGTAAATTTTTAAGTTTATAAACTTCATCTGTTTGATCTAATGAATTATTCTTTTTATGATTAATTGCTTCCATAACACGAATTCTAAAAATCAAGTTGTTATCGTTAAAATCATTATAAACACAATTAATATGTTGTTTAATACTATTTTTTATAGCAAAATGAATATCATCCATAGTGATACCTCTATCTAACATTTCTTCGCGGGATAATTTGAATCGTATAATCCATTTTGAAAAGTCCTTAGGTTCTGCTGTTTGTAAACCACAATCAACCATAACTTTTTCAAATTCTTGATATTGTTCAATTAATTTTTCATCTTCATTAATTTGTGTTTCTCCTAGTTTTGGATCAAAACATATACTAACAGATTTCGTAATATCTTTTAAACAAGTATATTCCAATTGATATTTAAGTTCTTGTGCTTTAGATTTATCGAGTCTATCTTTTTCATGTAAATAAATAGTAGTGCTAGGTTGTTTTGGATTTTCACTAAGTGATAAAATTTCTTCAATTCTTGGAACACCTCTCGTAACATTACTTTTACTAGCTACACCAGCAAAATGAAAGGTATTTAAAGTCATTTGAGTAGTAGGTTCTCCTATACTTTGAGCGGCTATCATTCCTACCATTTCACCAGGATGAACGATGGCTTTTTTATAATTAAATAGAATTTTTTCCATTAATATTTCAATACCCTTTTTACTAAAACGATGTTGTAATAATAAAGATGTTGGTGAACAATAATAATACATTAATGTTATGAATAAATCTGTTGGTTGAATATCATCGGTTATATGTAAATTATCAATTAAATCGTCAATATAACGATAAACTTCTAATGGTGTAATATCAATAAAATAGTTATTTTTAATATGTAAATTATGTTTTACATTATTGATAATGCGTTTGAAATTTACAGGCAAAAACACACTACTTTCTTTTTTATATTTATAAACGTGTTTTACAATATCTTCTCTTTTTTCTAACATAAAATTAATAATTTCTTTAGTTTTATTCTTCAAGTCAGTTTTTTGTTTTTTAAGAGCTATGTTTGCCTTTTTACTGAACCGAATAGTTGAATCCTTTGAATAATCAGGCATTTGAAAATGTTTATATATTTGTTCAACAGACATATGTCCTATAGGTAATTTTTGTATTTCAGTTTTGGTAGTTACAATATTATCATCACCGTATGAGAATTGGATAATCTTATTTTTATTGTTTCTAACAGTCATATCATATCCAACTTTTAAATCTTCTAATCCTTTAATTAATCTTCTTTGAATATAACCAGTTTGACTTGTTTTTACAGCTGTATCAATCAGACCAGTTCTACCACCCATAGCGTGAAAGTAAGTTTCTTCTGGTGTTAATCCTTGAATAAATGAACTTTCTACAAACCCTCTTGCTTCAGGTGAATCGTCATATTTTGTATAATGTGGTAATGTTCTATCTTCAAATCCATAAGGGATTCTTTTACCATCAACTGCCTGTTGTCCTAGACAAGAAATCATTTGTGCAATATTGATATTTGAACCTTTACTACCAGCATTAACCATTAAAACAAATCTATTATTTTTATCCAAATTAGCACGTCCAATTTTACCTGCTTCACCAGCAGCATTTTGAACAATGGCATTTACTCTATCTTCAAATACTTCAACATTAGGTTTACCTGTATTATTTTCAAAAGTAGAAATATGTAATTGATCAATTAAGTCATATACTTCTTTCTTCTTTTTATTAATGCTTTGTGTAATTTTTTCTGTAGTTTCATCATCAGATATTAAATCACTAATACCTACACTATAAGAACTTAATTTCATATATTCAGTTACAATAGCCTGTATATCATCAATAAATTTAGCGGACTGCATATGACCGTAATCATTAAATATAGATTGAATGATACCTTCAGAACCTTTTCCCAATACACCTTTATCAATTTGGCCTCTTAAATATTTTCCATTTTTAATTTCAATAATATTATTTGTTGTTTTTTTATCTTCATCGTCACCTAGTTGACCATTTTTATTATAAATAGACATAGGTGGTAATATTTGTGTGATTAAATCAAAATTACTAATTCTTTTCCCTTTTTTATGTTTCAATATATTCAAATTTGGATTATCGAAATACATAAGTAGATTCATAGCAGTTCTCAAATCAAAATTAATATTAGGCCTGGTAAAACGATAACATCCAAGTAATGAATCCTGAAATATACCAATAATGGAAGAATTATTAGCAGGAGAAATTATTTGCTTAGGAACATAAGCAAGATGTAAAAGTTCAGCTTGACTTTCTTCATCTTGAGGACCGTGGAGATTCATTTCATCACCATCAAAATCAGCATTATATGGTTTTGTATCTGCTACATTCATGCGAAATGTGCTACCTTCTTTCATAACTTTAGCTCTATGACACATCATAGACATTCTATGTAATGTTGGTTGTCTGTTAAATAATACAGGATCTCCATCCAACATATGACGATGTAAAATATCACCCTCATTTAAAACTTGCGAATTTCTGTCAATATATCTTAATGATATACCATCACTTTTCATACCTTTTTTTTCTAGTATATTTGCGCCCGGATAAACATCGGGACCATTTTGTAATAATTTTGTAAGGAATTTTTTATTTCTTGAATTAACAACTGCTGGAAAAGTAATTGTCATTGCTACTTTCTTAGGAATACCAAGTTCATTAATTTTTAATGTTGCGTCTGGTGAAATAACAGATCTAGCTGTAAAATCGCATCTTTTACCCATTAGATTACCTCTAACGCGACCTTGTTTTCCTACTAATCTTTCTTTAATAGATTTTAATGCTCTACCCGATCTTTGCGCTACAGAAGCAACACCTGGTATTTTATTATCAACCATAGTAGCAATATAATATTGAAGCACAGTAGCCCAATCTTCAATAACTTTAATTGGTGCATTTTTTGAAATTTTCTCTGCTAAAGTCGTATTTGCTTTTATAATATTAACTATAATATGAGATATATCATCTTCACTTCTTTGTTGTGAATCGTGTTTGACAGATGGTCTTACAGCAGGCGGAGGAACAGCTAAAACTTGACATATAAACCATTCTGGTCTTGACCATAACGGACTAAATCCCATAAATTTAACGTCTTCATTAGAAATTCTTCTAAATTTTTTTAATACATCTTCTGGACTTAATTTTATTGAAGGTTTTTCTTCAACTTTACCAGCATCGTCTTTAATACCATCTTGGTTATCCCATTCTGCCCATAAACTTGCCAAATCATTTTTGAATATTTTTTTTGGTTGTTTTGTACCACACCCATATTGATGACATTCACCACACCTCCTAATTTTTTGACACAATTTATGAACACATTTCCATCTTTTCTTAGGGGGCAAATCTAAATAATGTGCATATTTTTCTTTATCAATTAATAGCTTACTACATTTAAAACAAACACATTTTAATATTTTTTTGATCGTTTCTAAATATTGAATATAATAAACTGGTTTTGCCAATTCAATATGTCCAAAATAACCAGGTGTTTCCATATAATTTAAACCATCCGTTGGACAAATTAAACCAGGGTCCAATACACCCATCCTTGGGTCAAATAAACCCCCGATAATAGGTTTGTTATTTATATATGTATCTCTAGATGTGATTTCAGCTACAGAACCATTTCTTATTTCTTCTGGTGAAAGTACACTAAACTGAATACCAATAACGCGACTAGGAACTAAACTGCCATGTTTCGATGAGGATATTCTTGTCATTATCTATAATATAGACTAATATTTAGATTCTTTTTCAATTTTATTAATAAAATATAAAATTGAAATAAAAGAAAAATATTTATATAAA
>MDTG01136423.1_pt1 | contig 11878 bp, 8 predicted proteins | sample 811421 | NCBI WGS metagenome assembly MDTG01 (sample SAMN05326645, study PRJNA326480) | marine metagenome | isolation source: seawater | place: Pacific Ocean: South East | collected 2011 | reverse complement strand
ATTGCTGAATTCTCAAGCCCCATAAAAGCGTCTGAAGCGGCAATTTCAATTCAGTCCAAAATGAAAACCATGAACCAAGGCATTCCTGAGCCAGATCAAATGACATTTCGTGTAGGAATCAATATTGGAGATGTCATGGTGTCAGATGATAACCTATTTGGAGACGCTGTAAATATTGCTGCAAGATTGGAGGCAGAGGCAAAACCATCAGGAATCTGCGTTTCGCAAACACTGTTTGATATGATAAATCGTAAGATAATGGCCTCATTTGAAGATGCCGGAGAGCTAGAGTTAAAAAACATAGAATTTCCAGTAAAAGCTTTTCACGTTTTAGATAACAAGGGAACCCCACGATTTAATCAGGACTCTGAGACTATAGAAACAGTGGTCAAGGAAGCCGAACCAGGTTCTGTTGCTGTTATGTTTTTCAAAAACCTAAGCAACGATGAAGAGCAGGAATATTTCTGTGAAGGTTTTTCTGAGGACCTTCTATCCATGCTATCTCGATACAGTAAACTGGTGGTTATTTCAAGCCATGCAAGTTTTGCCTATAAAGAGAAATCAAAATCATTCAAGGAGATTGGTACGGAACTTGGAGTTAGGTATGTTATCCACGGCAGTGTTAGAAAACTGGGCCCTAGAATGCGTATCAACGCAAACCTTGTATCAACTGAAAATGAAAAATCAATATGGTCAAATAATTTTGACCTAATGGTAGAGGAAGTATTTGATGTCCAAGATAAAATAGCAGAGGAAATTGTATCTACTATTGTTGGTAGGGTTGAGGCTGATACACTTAGCAATATTAAGACAAAGAGACCAGATAACATGGCATCATATGATCTGGTATTGCAGGGACTTGAATATGCCAAGAGAGGTAATGTGATGAAGGAAAATACTCAAAAGGCTGTAGAGCTTTTTGAGAAGGCAATTGAGGTAGAGCCATCCTACGCACGCGCACACGCTTGGAGAGCATGTACCTTGAGTAATTTAGCTGACTGGGAAGAGGATCCTGATCCTAAAATATTTGAAAATGCATTTGAGTCTATAAAATTAGCACTAGAGCTTGACTCAAATGAGCCAGAGGTTCATCGCATCATGGGCGCACTGAAATTATGGCATGAAAGAGACCATGAAACGGCCAGATATCACTTTGAAAAAGCAAGAGAATTATGTCCCAGTGATGTATTCATTATATCAAGGTATGCGATAATGCTCATCTATTTCGGTGAATTTGATAAGGCTCTTGAAGAACTAGAGCGAGCAAAAAGGCTTGACCCTTTTTCCCACGACTTAATATTTGGTCCTGAAGCAACTTGCCACTATTGGCTGGATAATCCTAAAGAGGCACTTCAGACATTTAAAAAGGTAAAGGTAAAAAAGAATTATCTTTTTTACATAGCGCTAACGTATAAGAAAAGTGGTGACAATGATCAGGCATCTGAGAATCTAAGAGAAGCGCATGCATTGACAGGAATGGATAATGATTCATTCATCGGAACCCAGCCATTTAAGGACCAAGATATTCTGTCTACCTTGAAAAATGATTTAAGTGAAATTGAGACCAAATAGGTTCCCTATTTGTACATTTTGACAATTGCGACATACTAGCTAGATTTGGAAATGTTTAAGAATTTTATACTATTGTGCCTTTTTGCATTGAGCACGCTTTCCGCTGGAATTAAGGTTCCCGTGTCCGATCTTATTTTTAAGGACAGATTGTGGTTTTATAAAGAGTCTAATACTCCATTTACGGGTGCTGCATTTGAAATATCCAAGGAAACTGGTACCATTATTCAGCAGGTTAATTATATTGATGGACTTGCTTGGGGTAAATACTATGAGTGGTGGCCAAATGGTTCAAAAAAGGTAAATGGGACCTATAGATTTGGTCTAATGTACGGACGTTGGAAATTTTATTATGAGAATGGGAAAATGCTTTGTGCCGGTAGCTACATGAATGGTAAAGGACACAATTCAACTGAGCTCATTGAATCTATTCCCCAGGAAGGAATCAGTGGTTTGTGGACCTACTGGAATAGCGATGGTCGTAAGATCGAGGAAGGGTACTACACCAAGAATGGCATGGAGAAAGGCAACTGGTCTTTTTGGGATAGAGATGGCAAAAAGCGTCTTGGAAAGAAAATTGACTACAAAACCTTTAAAAACATCGGTCTATACAAGCATCTTGATGGAGTATTTCTGGTAACTGGTCCTATAGATGGACTGTCTACTGCATATACCCAGGCTCATGGAGCGGTAAGAGGAGGGAGGCTTGATGGTCCCTGGACCTATTGGGATAATGATGGACTCTTGTCTGCAAAAAAATACTATGACAAAGGAACCCCGCGTGGACAGTATACCACTTATCATCCTTATGGACATAAACTAGCTGATGGTGTAGTCAATGGAATAGATGACTATGGCAATCTTATTAAAGATGGTAAATGGTTATTCTGGGATGAAAATGGAATTTTAAAAGAAGAGGTGCATTTTAATAGTGGAAAAAGAGAGGGACTTACAATCTACTTTTCCATGACTGGGAACGAAACTGCTAAGATTATCTACAAGGATGATATTCCATGGAGCGGCGAGTGGACAACATGGTACCCGGATGGATCCAAAAAAGAGTCTGGCAGATACGAAGAAGGTGAAAAACAAAGTCCTTGGTCTGCCTGGTATGACAATGGTCAGAAAAGATACGTGATGCACTATCATAATAGTCAAAAGCATGGTCTCTATACAGAGTGGAATAGACAAGGACGCCTGACTAAGGATATTGACTATGATATGGGTATCCCAATTTCAGAATATATAGTTGAATATGATGGCGACAGCTATGTTGAAATTAATCGTAGAAATAATCAACTATCGGGTTCTTGGATAAAGTGGTATGCCAATGGAAAGAAAAAAGAAGAAGGCGTCTACAAATATGGGAAAAAAGGCGGTCTGTGGACTGGTTGGCATGCTAATGGTGAGAAGAAATACCAAGGTAAGTATACTGATGGTAAGCCAGATGACTTGTACACGGAATTAGATGATCAAGGTAGATTAATCAAGAGCATTGAATACAATGAGGGTTCTGTTTTGACTGAATACCACATACAGCGAGATGAAAGCGGTACCACAGAATATCACAAGCGGAATGGTGTGCTTGATGGTCAATGGACTCGTTGGTATGTGAATGGCAACAAGGCTGAGGAAGGTAAGTATAAAGATGGTAAACGTAGTGGGGAATGGAACGGCTGGTATCGTTCTAGCAAAAAGAATTTCAGTTGTGTTTATGAAGATGGAAAGCGTGCGGGTAATTATATTGAGTGGAACTCTAAAGGCAAAAAGATTAAGGAAATCTACTACAGTGAAGGTAAAAGAATTAAAGAATACCTAGTTATAAAAGATAGCAATGGTTTCATGGAGATAAATAAGAAATATGGAAAGCTAGATGGTGCTTGGTCTAGGTGGTATGCTGATGGAATTAAAGAGGAAGAGGGTGCTTATAAAAATGGTACTAAAGTTGGAATCTGGTCACGATATGGAATGAATGGCATTGTCGTAGAAGAATGGAATTTTGATAACCAGGGTAGGAATCTTTACGAGGTCACATACTATGATAATGGAACGGTGAAGGAGTATAAAGACTACTTTTCGAAGACGTTACAAGAGTACAATGCTGATGGTTCACTTAAAGGTGATAAGATTCCGTTCCATTAAGACTTTTCTTTTTACATTTACAATATTTTTATAGCTCCTCTTGATTTTCTGTACATCTGCTCAAAATATGGTGTGTATGGAAACAGGTTTTAATAAATTTCATTCACTTATTTATATTATTTGGAGAAATAATGAATTATAGAAGACTTGGTAAAACGGGGCTTAAGGTAAGCGAGTTATCTTATGGCTCTTGGGTGACCTTTTCATTTCAATTAAAGCTTCAGGAAGCAACCAGCATGATGCAGTTAGCATTCGATAATGGGATCAACTTTTTTGATAATGCTGAGGCCTATGCATCTGGTCGATCTGAGATGATTATGGGAGACGCGATCAAAAAACTTGGATGGAGCCGAGACTCCTTTGTTATCTCTAGTAAAGTATTTTGGGGCGGAGAACTGCCAACACAGAAGGGACTGAGTCACAAGCACATCATTGATGCCTGCGATAATGCACTGAGAAGGCTTCATTTAGACTATTTGGATTTATACTTTTGCCACAGGCCAGATCCAGAAACGCCAATTGAAGAAACGGTTAGAGCAATGCATACACTAATAATGCAAGGCAAAATATGTTACTGGGGCACCTCTGAGTGGTCAGCATCTGAGTTACAGGAAGCCTATAAGATTGCTCGTGAACTTAACCTTACACCACCATCAATGGAACAGCCTGAGTACAATATGTTCGCAAGACACAAAATGGAGGAAGAGTTTCTTCCATTGTTTGAAAATGAAGGATTAGGTACAACTATTTGGAGTCCACTATCATCTGGCCTTCTTACAGGAAAGTATATGGATGGAATGCCTAATGATACACGCACAAGTTTGGATAATTACAAATTCATTAAGGATAATTTTGAGTCTGATGAGTATAAACAGAAACATGAAAAAGTAAGGGAGCTACACTCCCTTTCCCAAGAAGTAGGCATTCCTCTAGTTAATATGGCTCTATGCTGGTGTCTTAAAAATAAAAATGTTAGCACCGTTATATTAGGAGCATCCAGGGAAGATCAACTGGTTCAGAACCTCGAAAGTTTGAAATATTCAGATCAACTAGATGATACAATCATGGAGAAAATTGAAGCTATTTTAAAAAAGTAAAGTTGACTATAAAGTCATTTACAGTTATTCTTGTGCCTTGTCAATTTCTAAAATAAGAATCAATGGAGTAGTAAGCTGACAAACAACGATTACAAAATTAGTTCTTTAATATCTCTTAACAGTCCACAGTTTTATGGTCTTATAATTCTAAGGGTGTTGATAGGTTGGCATATCTTATATGAAGGAGTTTCAAAGCTCATAAACCCATACTGGTCATCAGCAGCATATCTTTTGGATTCCAAATGGATTTTCTCTGGTGTTGCAGAGATGATTGTTTCAAACCCGACTCTGCTTACTATATCTGATTTTGTTAATGTCTGGGGTCTGACAATCATTGGAGCTTGCCTATTATTAGGAATATTTTCGAAACAAGCAGCAATAGGCGGTATGATACTAATATCACTATACTACTTATTTGCTCCTCCGTTGCTTGGGCTCGAATATGCAAGGCCAGGTGAAGGTAGTTATATTATTGTAAATAAGAATCTCATCGAGGTTTTTGCACTTTTTGTACTATATCATTTTCCAACCAGTCATTTGATTGGTCTTGACCGATTTATTGCTAAACTAAAATAGAAACTATAAAGGAATCCGCTGATGAGTGAGAAACCCAACGGAAATATGGACCAAAAAAGACGCGACTTTTTAAAAGGTCTCGCTACGGTTCCGGTGTTTGGCTTTTTTCTTGTTAACCTATGGGCAAAACTGAGAAGAGATGCCTTAAAGCGAAAAAACTTATTAACAGATCTTATAAATGAGAAAAAAGCTCCCGCTGTAGTAAGTAAACTTTCAGATAGCAAGCATTTGAATATTGGTATCATTGGCTATGGAGGGAGAGGCGCCCACTTGGTTAGAGGAGCCGGTTTTGCTACAAAAGGTTGGGTAGATTGGGCGTATGAAAGCTCCAGAGAGAATAAGCTTCATAAGGCTTATGCTACGTTCATGGAACAGGAAGATCTGAATTGCTCTTTGGTTGGTGTTTGCGATTTATTTGACAACCATGCGGAGCTTGCGATAGATGCATCCAAAAATGAATTAAGACCAGGTGGCAAACCAAGAAAAACTGCCATTCGATACAGAAATTACAAAGAGATGCTTGCAAGGGGAGACGTTGATGCAGTGATTGTTGCCACCCCAGACCATTGGCACTCACGGATTACAATTGATGCAGCAAAAGCTGGTAAACACGTCTACTGCGAGAAAGGTCTTACTAGAACCTTCCAAGAGGCTATTGACGTTTACGATGTGATTAAAGAAACAGGTGTAAAATTGCAGCTTGGGCATCAGAATAGGCAGGTTGAGGCCAATGACAAGGCTAAACAAATTATTGATCAAGGATTGCTTGGACCAATCAATCTCGTTGAGCTGACTACTAACAGAAATTCTCCATGGGGAGCCTGGGTTTGGAGCATACACAAAGACGCAAATAAGAATACGATTGACTGGGATACCTTTCAGGAGCCGTCTCCAAATAAAATTCCATTTGGGGAAGAGGCACTAAAACGTTATTTCAGGTGGAGGTGTTGGTACGACTATGGGACAGGACTATCCGGCGATCTTTTTTCTCATGATTATGATCAACTGAATCAAATCATGGGTATGGGAATCCCGAAATATGCATCCTCTTCTGGAGGGATATACTTCTACAAAGATGGTCGCGACGTTCCAGATGTCTGGCATGCTACGTTAGAATATCCTGATAAAGATCTTACAGTGTTATATAGTGCGACTCTATCAAGTAATAGCTCAAGAGGTAATCGAATCATGGGTCATGATGCTACCATGGTCTTGGGTGGTATGTCCAATGCAGGAAGTGTTGGTGGTTTTAGGGTTATTGCAGATAACGAGTCCACTCAATACAAAGAAAGAATAGAAGATGGATTAATTAATACAAAATATCCTATTTACCAATATTCTCCTGGATCAAAACAGATTGATGGAGTCACCTCTGCAACTAGTCAATACTTTGCGAATAAGGGCCTGCTCTATGCATATCGTGATGGCAAAAGAGTTGACCCGTCTCACCTCCATGTTAAGGACTGGCTTGATGCAATCAGGAGCGGAGGACAGCCAAAGTGTAACGTTGAAGTTGCTTTGGAAGAAGCGGTTACTTGCGCAATGGCAACTGAATCTTACTTGACTGGCCGTAGAGTTGAGTGGGACCCCATAAATCGTAAACTCATCTGATACTTAAAATTTTCATCCTGTGACAAATAATTCTAGACTTGGTGCCATGATGTTTTTGCAGTACGCATTATGGGGGGCTTGGTTGCCTGTTACGGCAAGATATTTATCTGCAAGTGTATCAGATGGAGGCCTTGGCTTTACTGGCTCCCAGATTGGTATGATTCTTGGTCTTGCTGGTTCAATAGGTGCAATAGCCGCACCATTTATTGCAGGTCAAATCGCAGACAGGTACTTTAGTACAGAGAAGATACTAGCATTTCTTGTAACCTCTGGTGGTATGGTAAAATGGTATACTGCGCTGCAAACAGACTACGAATCATGGTTAGTATTATCTATTCTTTATAGTGTGCTGTACATGCCGACCCTTGCTCTTTCAAACTCAATTACTTTTGCACACATAGATGATCAAGAGAATGACTTTCCAAAAATTCGTGTTTGGGGAACAATTGGCTGGATAGCAGCAAGCTGGGCCTTTCCAATGATTTGGCTCCAAACCAATCTTCAATTTCAGGCAATGCCTCCATTTATTGCTGGTGCGGAGATACCAAATGTCACTGCAAGACTGGTTGATGCATTAAAATTTTCTGGTGGGATATCTATCTTATATGGTGCATTTTGCTTTCTATTACCAAATACGCCACCTAAAAAAGACGCTACAGAGAAGCTTGCATTTAAAAAAGCATTTGAATTGTTTCAACATTCATCATTTACTATCCTTGTTATCTCTAGTTTGGCAGTCAGTATTATTCATCAAATTTACTTTTTACAAACAGGGCCTTTCCTATCTTACATCGGTATACCAGATAGTCAGATTGGGCCTGCAATGACCATTGGACAATTTGCTGAAATTTTAACCATGGCGTATCTTGGAACCTTCTTAAAAAGGCTTGGCTTTAAAAAGGTTATTACCATTGGAATTGCAGCATACTTCTTAAGGTATGCAATATTTGGCACAGAAATTTTACCCGTATGGGTAATGATTATGAGTCAAGCGTTCCATGGATTTTGTTATGCTTTTTTCTTTGCTGCTGCCTATGTTTATGTAGATAAGATTGCAGAGGAGGATGTACGGCATTCCGCACAAACAGTCTTTGGAATTATTATCTTAGGAGGTGGCCCAGTTATAGGAGGGTGGTTATCAGGATATTTACAGAATCAGTATACTTCCGTGAATCGATTCCCTGGACCGGACCAGGTCATTTTTGATTACTCAATATTTTGGTATACACTTAGTACAATTGGTTTGATTACTGCAACTTTTTTCTATTTTTCATTTAAAGAACAGACGCGATAAGGATAATACACATGACTCAAAAAAGAATTGGCATTGGATTTGTTGGAGGTGGATTTATTACAAGATTCCACATACAATCTCTGATAGGGGTAAGAGACTGTGATGTATTAGGTGTAATGTCTAGGACAAAGTCTTCTGCAGAGGAATCAGCATCTCTTGCTCGAACGATAGGGGTGGGTAATGCTAAGGCTTTCAACTCAGTAACCGATATGGTTTCAGACCCAAATATCAATGCTTTATGGATCTGCGCTCCTAATTTTACAAGAATTGAGATTATGGAGGAGATCGTTAACGCCATTGAATCAGGTAAAGGTCAATTAATAGGGGTGACATGTGAGAAGCCATTAGGGCGTAACGTAAAAGAAGCAAAAAAGGTATTAGAATTAACACAAAAAGTAGGTCTTCTTGACGGCTATCTTGAGAATCAGGTTTTTGCACCATCTGTTACCAGAGGAAAAGAAATTATTTGGTCTCGCGGTGCAAAGACAACCGGTCGTCCATATCTAGCTAGAGCTGCAGAAGAACATAGTGGCCCGCACATGCCCTGGTTTTGGGAGGGAGAATTACAGGGCGGAGGCGTCTTGAATGATATGATGTGTCACTCCGTTGAGGAAGCACGTTTCATGCTGACTGAGCCTGGTAAAAATAGGGAGAGCCTCACTCCAAAAAGTGTAAACGCATATGCCTCGTGTTTAAAATGGCAGCGACCAGAATATGCTGAAATCCTCAGTCAAAATAGTGATGGGAAAACGGATTATATGAATCGTCCTGCGGAAGATTTTGCAAGATCGTTGATCGAGTATGAAGATGATTCAGGTCACAATCTTGTTGTTGAGACCACTACTTCTTGGTGCTTTGTTGGTGCAGGTCTTCGATTAAGCATGGAACTTTTTGGTCCCGAATATTCTATGTTTGTAAACACCTTGGACTCTGACCTCAAGGTCTTTTTCAGTAGGAAGGTACAGGGCAAAGAGGACGAAGATCTTGTTGAAAAACAGAATGCAGAGTCTGGTGAAATGCCTGTTGTTAGTAGCGAAGCAGACACCTATGGCTACACAGCCGAAAACCGTCACATGGTAGAGAGTTTTCTGGCCAATAAACGTCCAGAGGAGAATTTTAGTGATGGAGTCGCGGTTACTGAGTTATTAATGACTGCATATATGAGTGCTGAACAGGATAAGACAATCCAATTTCCCCCACCGGGTCTAGATAAATTTGTTCCGGCAGTAGCAAAGGGTGAGTGGAATCCAAAAAATCGATAGGAAAGAACATGAAAAAATTAACTTTATTCATTTTAATTATAATCTCTGCATCATGCTCTAGTAATAATGCTGAGTGGTTAGTGCTTTTTGATGGTGAGAGGGTTTCTGGGCTGCGAGGCTATAGGATGGATACGTTTCCATGGGGCTCATGGGCCATAGAGGATGGCAGTCTTAAAACAGTGCCAGGTGAAAAAGGGATTGACATAATATCAGATGAAACATTTAAGGATTTTGAGTTACAGCTCGAATGGAAATTACAATCTGGTGGTAACAGCGGTATTTTCTACTTTGCTACTGAAGAAGGAGATTTTATTTGGCAATCTGCTCCTGAGATGCAGGTCTTAGACAATATTGACCATGAAGATGGTTTGAGAGATGATAGATCTGCGGGTGCACTTTATGATTTAATTCCTACTATCAGAGAGGCTGTAAAACCCTTGGGTGAATATAACAAAGTACGTATTGTTTCAAAAAATCGTAAAGTCCAGCATTGGTTAAATGAAATGTTAATATTGGAATATGATTACGGCAGCGATGATTTTAATAAATTAGTCTCAGATAGTAAGTTTAGAGATATGCCATTTTTTGCAAAGGCTTCTTCAGGAAAAGTGGGTCTGCAGGGTGACCATGGAGAGGTTTGGTATCGAAACGTAAAAATAAAAAAGTTATAATAATTTAGATTGGAAAGAAGAAATTTTTTAAAAACGGCATTGATCTTGGCAGGTGGTATGTCCGTTCCAAAACTAATCTCATGTGGGCCAAGATCATTGGACTTTGAAATATCTTTGGCGCAGTGGTCACTCCATCGTTCTTTGTACTCAGGGAAGTTGAACCACCTTGATTTTGCAAAAATATCAAAAGAAAACTTTGGGATTGATGCAATTGAGTACGTGAATTCATTTTTCTTTGAAAAAGCCGAAGATAAATCATACCTGAAAGAAATGAAATCTAGGGCAGATGATCATGGAGTCAAAAGCTTGTTGATCATGTGCGATAACGAGGGCAGTCTGGGTGATCCTGATAATCAAAAGAGGCAAAAAGCAGTTGAGAATCATTACAAATGGCATGAGGCAGCAAAATATCTAGGATGTCATTCGATAAGAGTAAATGCGTACCTAACTGAATCACTTCATGGTCTTGAAGTAGGTGACTACACCAAAACTGGTTCTTATGAGAACCAGGTAGGTTTAGCAGCAGATGGTCTCAGAAAACTAACAGAATTTGGAGCTAAGATTGGTATGAACACAATCGTTGAGAATCATGGTGGTCTATCCTCTGACGGAGCTTGGTTGGCATCTGTGATGAAAGCAGTGGATCACCCAATGTGTGGAACCTTACCTGACTTTGGAAACTTCAGGATTGAGGGAGATCGCTGGTATGATCGCTATAAAGGCGTTGAAGAGTTGATGCCATTCGCCAAGGCAGTAAGTGCAAAGAGCCATGATTTTGATTCCAATGGTAATGAAACCCGAACAGATTTTTTCAGAATGATGGACATTGTAATAAACGCAGGCTACAACGGTTATGTTGGAATTGAGTATGAGGGAAGTGCAATGGATGAGATGAGTGGAATAAAAGCCACAAAAGATTTACTTGAGAGGGTGAAAAGCGGTGTTTAAAAAATATCTCATTTTGTAGCATATTTAAAGGCAAAGCAGATAAAAAAATTGTTTTTATTGTATATGGATTTTCTACTAGATATTTTTTTATTTTCCCGCCCAGAAATTAAAAAAATTATTAAGTCAAAATAAAATTATAATCAGGAGAGTACCTTGAGCCAACAACCATTTCAAACAGAAGTAAGTCAGTTACTTAAACTAATTATTCATTCTCTTTATTCTCATAAGGAGATCTTTCTCAGAGAGCTTATATCCAATTCCTCCGATGCACTTGATAAACTGAGGTACCTAACACTTACAAAAGATGATTTTAAATCATTTTCATTTGAGCCTAAAGTATCCATCGAATTTCAAGATGGAGATGATCCTACTCTTACTATCACAGACACTGGAATAGGGATGAGTAAAAAAGAGCTTCAAGATAATTTGGGAACTATAGCACGTTCTGGTACAAAAAACTTTCTATCAAAGCTATCAGGGGATGCTAAGAAAGATTCACAATTAATTGGTCAATTTGGAGTGGGATTCTATTCAAGTTTTATGGTTGCAGATAGAGTTGAAGTTGCTACGAAAAAAGCGGGTAATAAGGAGTCCTGGAAATGGGTGAGTGATGGCGAATCAGGGTTTGAGATCAAAAAAGATGTGAAAAAAGATAACGGTACATCAATCACACTTTATCTAAATGAAGAGGGAAAAGAGTTTGCCAGT
>MDTG01045875.1_pt1 | contig 11878 bp, 10 predicted proteins | sample 811421 | NCBI WGS metagenome assembly MDTG01 (sample SAMN05326645, study PRJNA326480) | marine metagenome | isolation source: seawater | place: Pacific Ocean: South East | collected 2011 | reverse complement strand
TTTTTATCAGATTTCTGCTGTTTATTCTTTGCGAATACAATAAAGAAGAATAGTCAGCTGATTTTGTTTTGTCAGCAATGTTACATAAAAAAATATTTTTGAACAAAATTTCTTGTTATCTTTCTTTACTTTAAAATCATTATAATTCATATCGCTTATTAGGTTGTTCCAGGTATATTGTTGAAATTTCAGCATTCTGCTAGTATGATTTTAACATCGTATTAATTCTGAAGTTATTTTTAAAACTAAAGAGCCATTTCTATAGCTAGTAAATATTTATACACCTAATATAAATTCACTTGCATCATGTCGGGACACAGTAAATGGAGCACAATTAAACACAGGAAATCTGCACAAGATGCGAAGAGAGGAAAAATATTCACAAAGCTTATTAAAGAACTCACAATCGCTGCAAGACTTGGCGGAAGTGCACCTGAATCAAATCCTCGTTTAAGAACTGCAATTGCCAACGCAAAAAGCCAGAGCATGCCAAAAGATAACATCGAACGAGCAATCAAAAAAGGGGCAGGTGAGCTGGATGGCTTAGTATATGAGGAAATCATTTATGAAGGTTATGGGCCTCATAATGTTGCCATTATTGTGGAGGTGATGACTGATAACCGAAACCGTTCTATAGCTTTTGTAAGAAGTTCTTTCAAAAAATACAATGGTAATTTAGGATCTGCTAATTCTGTTCAATACATGTTTAATAGATTTGGATCAATAACTGTTGAAAAATCTAACATTAATGAAGACAAATTAACGGAATTTATTATCGAAGCAGGTGCGGAAGATATCAACAATGAAAATCCTGATGTATTTCAGGTTATTACAGCCCCTTCTGATTTTGATTTTGTAAGATCATACTTAGAAGGTATGAAGGTTCAGATGCTGAGCGCCGAATTGATATGGAATCCACAGACTCGTGTTGTAATTGACGATAGTAAAAAAGCGGAACAGGTAATGAAACTGATTGATTTGTTGGAAGAAGATGATGATGTTCAAAGTGTACATTCCAATTTTGACATCAGTGAAAACTTGCTGGGAGAACTTGTCTAACTCTCTTCGCATTTTGGGAATCGATCCTGGAAGTAGGAAAACCGGTTACGGTTTAATTGAGCATTCCGGTAATAAATCGCGTCATTTGGATAGTGGATATATTAAACTTAATGAAAAGGACTCTCTCTCAGAGCGGTTGTTCATGCTTTCAAATAAACTAGGAATAATCATTGATAAACTAAAACCAAATTGCGGAGCAATTGAAAAAATATTTTATGCTAAAAATGCTCAGTCCGCACTTTCTTTAGGGCATGCACGCGGGGTGATACTGCTTAAATTTTCTGAGCGACAACTGCCTGTTCATGAGTATCAAGCTCTTAAAGTGAAGCAGACAGTCGTAGGTGCTGGTAGAGCGGACAAAAGTCAGGTACAACATATGGTCAAGATTCTGCTGAAAATGAATGACTCCCTACAAGAAGATCAGGCAGATGCACTAGCAGTTGCTCTCACACACGCTCACTTGTGGAGGGCACAGAACAATTGGTTATAATATGAATTAATTTTTTCATGATCGCCTACCTTGAAGGTCATATATTACGTTCTGAGGACTATTTAATTGTTTTAAAAACTTCAGCAAACGTTGGTTATGCAGTTAATGTCCCATTGCAGATTTCAGAAAAATACTCTCCTGAAGAATTCCTATCACTACATATTCATCCTAATTACAGAGAGGATGACATTTCACTTTATGGTTTCCAAAATTTAGAAGAAAAGAAACTCTTTGAAATGCTGATAAAAACCTCAGGGGTTGGTCCAAAATTAGGTCTAGCCGTTCTTTCAGCAATTACTCCAAATCAACTATTTGATGCAGTACAACAAAACAATACTGGAGTTTTCAGTCAGGTCCCCGGTGTAGGGAAAAAAACTGCTGCAAAATTGTGTCTAGATATGAAAGATCAATTGAAGAAGCATTCGTTTTACGGATTTGAATCTGGGATTGAGCTCGAATCAAATTCCGAAACTGATAAGGACTTAACTGAAATTGGCGGAGTTTTCTCTGCTTTAAAGAATCTTGGTTATTCTGAAAAGGAAATTCTATCAGTTATGAAAGAATCCGGTAATTCGGACATGCCCTTTGAAGAGAGACTGAAAAAAGCACTTTCCTTATTGACTCCTATAAGATAGAACAGAAGTGCTTCAACAAAATAATTAAAAGGAGAAAAAATGGCAAACCTTAACAAAGTTACGTTGATTGGACGTTTGGGTCAAGATCCAGAAATAAGATACACACAATCAGGAAGTGCAGTTGCCAATGCAACCATAGCTACAAATGACTATTGGACTGACAAACAGGGTGAAAAGCAGGAACGAACCGAGTGGCACAGTCTCGTATTATGGGGGAAGCTGGCTGATTTGGCCCAGTCTTATTTGAAAAAAGGCTCTCAAGTTTTTGTTGAGGGACGCTTGCAGACAAGAGACTGGGAAGATCAGCAGGGACAGAAGCACTACAAAACTGAAGTTGTAGTTACAACATTGCAATTTCTGGATTCTAGAATTTCTGATACAGAATCTACTACGGCTGGGACAACTCCTGCGTATACTGAAAGTGCATCTTCTTCACCTGAATATTCAGCAAATAATGAATCTAACTCCCCTGATTCAAAGCAAGAAGATGATTATATAAAGGATGATATACCTTTTTAAATTTAGCTGAAGTAATTTTCAACTTATCTTATAACCTGAGATAACAAGGGTGGTGAAATTTAAAATATTGCTTTTTATTGATGCTTTTCAATTCAAACTGCTAAAATTTTTAAAAAAAATTTTATTTCAGCGAGAACTACATAAGCCCTATTATGTAATATATTTTGCTAAAAGAACCCTTCAATGATTAAAAAAACTTAACCATTAATTAACGTTTCTGAATAACTTCATAAAAAATCAAAATACCCTTTTTTATTTTTGCTGTTATTACTATCAATCCTATCCCTATTTTTAAGGATATTTAATAGTTTAGTCTCTTTAATCTTCAAAAAGGTTAATGCCACGACTCATCCCAGAATCTAGAAATTATGTAAACCTATCTCCACAAAAATAAATTCTGGCAAAATAATGGTCTGAACTGAAATATCTAAAAAGAATTAATTCGATTAAAACCTGTGAATCAAATTAAATTTCACTCTTGTCATTCTAATGAATACTAAAATGTATAACTTTTAAATACTTCACATATTGATTAAATATAATATTAAATTATCCAGTCTAATTCTTTTGAACAGTTAATGAATATAATAATTAAGCTAGAAGATATTCAAGCAGAGATATTACACAAGAATATCAGGAATATTAACCTTAGAGTTTTACCTCCTGACGGCAAAGTACAAATTTCAGCTCCGTTTAGAACAAAAAAAGATACAATATACAAGTTTGCATGTTCAAAGCTTAATTGGATCAGGAAACAGAGAACGAGAATTAGCAAAAATTCATATAAACCACTTCAATATATTAATCATGAATCTCACTACTTCAGGGGGCGTCAATATCAATTGAAAGTCCTAGAAAAGAAAGAACCGTCTAATGTGCAACTTATCAATAATGAAATGGTTATTCAAGTACCATTTGGGGCCGACTTAGAGACAAGGAGTTCCGTACTAAAAGATTGGTATCACCGTCAGCTTGAAATGATAATTCCTCCGCTCATAGCTAAATGGGAATTAATACTTAATGTGACTGTCAAACGTGTTTCAATTCGTAATATGAAAACAAGATGGGGCAGTTGTACTCCAAAAACACGTAGCATACGTTTCAATTTGGAACTTGTAAAAAGGGCTCCTGAATGTCTCGAGTATGTCGTAGTTCATGAATTAGTTCACCTTCTGGAGCCAAGTCATAACAACAAATTCAAAGCACTGATGAACAGATTTTATCCAAAGTGGCAATATTACAAAAAAGAGTTAAGTAGTTTGCCAATAAAAGCATAATTTTTGCAGAGAAATGTTCGTTCATAAAATTAAATTTAATATTTTTTTTTACAAGGCTCTTTTTTTATTACTTTGAACATATAACCATAACAAAACTGTGCGCATTAATAGAATAAGGGTTTCAGGATTCAAGTCATTTTGCCATCCTGTTAATCTTCAGTTTAAACAAAATGGAACCACAATTATAGTAGGACCAAATGGCTGTGGTAAAAGCAATGTTGTTGATGCAATTCGCTGGGTACTTGGTGAGCAAAGAGTAAAAAACTTAAGAGGTACTTCCATGGAAGAAGTAATTTTTGCAGGAAGTTCATTTCAAAAACCTTCAGGAATGGCTGAAGTAACACTTATTTTTTCCAATCCAAAAGGAGATACACTTGACAGATTTACTGAATACACTGAGATCGAGGTATCACGAAGACTATACCGTTCTGGTGAGAGTGTTTACATGATCAACAAAACTCCAGTCAGATTGAAAGACGTTCGTGAATTATTCATGGATACAGGAATTGGGGGTACTGGTTACTCAATCATAGAACAAGGACGTATAGGTGAAATTGTAAGTGCAAAACCTGTGGAACGACGTACTTTGATAGATGATGCTGCGGGTATTGTAAAGTTTCGCTATAAAAGGGAAACCGCCGAGAAAAGACTCGAGGAAACTACACAGAATCTTCTACGCGTAAACGATGTACTGGGGACACTTGCAGAACAGGAAGAAGGACTTCGCGAACATGTTGAAAAGGCAGAAAAATATTTAGAGATCAGTGAAAAGTCTGAACTCTTAGAGAGACAGTACCTCAGTTTGAACTGGCATCAGGCAGGAATTAATGAGCAGAAAACACAGGAATTGGTAAGCGGACATCAGCAGCAGCAGCAAGACCTGCAAAACGAAAAATCTGTTGTCGAGACAGAAATAGAAAGTCTAAAGTTGGAGCAGACACAGCGTGAAAAAAAATTAAGTGAAAAGCGTGAAAAGCTTTTTCAAAAAGAGCAAAATATCCAGGAAGCTGAAAATCAACGTGAACTTGAAAAACAAAACCTACAAAATGTTAGCGAGCAACTGCAGAATCATCAGACCGAACTTGAAGGACTGAAGCAGCGACTGCATCAGAAAGAAAATGAAAGATCTGAGGTTCAAACAAAGCTAAACAAAATTAACAAAAGCTTGGAAGGAAAGGAGTCAGAACTAGAAATTATTGAGAAAAACCGCACTGAGGAAAATATAGCTCTCCAAAATGCTTCAGAAGAATCTTCAGTTTTACAAAAAAGACTGCTCAACGTGCACACAGAATTGACAAACTATTCCAACCAAAAGAATTTTCTTGAAGAAAGGTTGGAAAATCTTTCAGAAAAACAAAATCGTCTCCAAGACCAAGAAAAATCACACAGGAATCTGCTAAAAGAAGTGACACTTCAGGTAACAGATTTTGAAGATCAGTTGGAAAATATTAGTCAGCAGAAAAATAATTTGTCTGAAAAGATAACAAAAATTGATAGTCAGATGCAGGAACTTAACACTAAGATAATAGAAGGAGAAAAACAACTTGAGGACCTACGTTATCAACATGGCACAGCACAATCACGAATAGACTCGCTAGTGCAAATTCAATCACACTATGAAGGATTCAAAGACAGTGTTAAAATTTTCATGCAGTTAATGCATGAAAATCCAGAAAAAAAGAAACAATTCAGAGTCACCGGGCTTCTGGCTGATTATATATCTGTTTCTTCGGAAAAATTGGATATGGTGTCACAAGTAATGGCAGAAGTTCTAGACTGGGTAGTTATTGAACGCGCTGAAATACTTCCAAAAATAGAATCTTTTTGCGCTGAAAATGAACTTGGTCAACTTCAATTTGTGGCACTAGACAGACTGGCACCTGAATCAAAAGAGATGGTTAATCTAGGAATTCCTTTATCCAAAATTTTGAAAATCGAGAATCCTCTGAATGAGTGGGCAAAAAAGTTTTTTTCACGATTTTATTTGCTTGATGAAGACACAAAATTTTGGAATGAATTTGGAAATAATTGGCCAGATGCGCCAGTTGAAATAATTACCTCATCAGGAACACGTCTATCAAATACTTCAGTAAGCATGGGCACAGTGCAATCCGGATCGCTCGGTTTTTTACAGCGCCAGCAGGAAATAATTGATGTTGAAAAATATACTTTTGAGTTAAGTGAAAAAATTAAAAAGCTAGAATTAGAATTAGATACTCTTCAGAGTGAATATGAATCCTTAAAAGAGGAACATGAATCTAGTGACGAAAAATCACGCAAACTTGAATTTTCGTTACTAAGTAGCAATAAAGAACTCGAACATCATCAGCTTGAGGAACGTAGAATGCAGCAATCAGTTTCACAGCTTTCTCAGGATTCAGAAAGTGTTCTTGAGGAAATTAACACATCAAAAGTTAAGGAAAGTACTGCTGTAGAAAAGATTTCATCTCTTGAAAATGAACGATCAGAAATGGAAATAAAAACCGAAGCTTTACAGGAACAGATTCAGGAACTTCAAACTCAGCTAGATTCTACTGCAGAGAAATTACTAACCCATCGAGTTTCATTGACCGAATCAACAGAGCAACAAAAAAGCCTGATGGAAACTACGAAGCGTTTGCAGCTTGAATGTGAAGAAACAAGACAGCGTCAAGAACAACTTGATGACGCAATAGCTGAAGGTAATCTGAAGATAGGAAACAGTCATAAGCGAATTGTCGATATTGATCAATCTTTTGAGGGCATGTTAGACGACCGTACCAACATACGGCTGGAGCTAGATGATGGAATTTTGCTGCATGAACAAAAAAACGATGAACAGACTGCTCTTATTCAAAAAATTCAGGAACGCCAAAGCCAGCTTGATAATACTGTAAATGAAGCGCATCAGCAGTCTATCAGACTTACTGAATATAGAATTCAGCGAGAAAAATTTGAGGAGCAATTGCGAGAGATAACTGAACAAACTCCTGAAGCTATTCTTGCAACATTCGATGTTGAAGCTACCAATAATAATAAAATGGGGCAAGAACTGCGCTCACTTAAAGCACGTTTAAACGCAATGGGAGCAGTTAACCTTGCAGCGCCTGAGGAGTATGACGCTTTAAAGGAGAGGATAAATTTTTTGCATACGCAATCTGATGATCTGCAAAAAGCAATGGAAGATTTGAAAGCTACCATCAAGGATATAAATATTGAATCACGTCGCCGTTTCAAGGAAATGTTTGATAAGGTAAATGAAAATTTTCAAAGCGTTTTCGGAACCTTGTTTGAAGGGGGTGAAGCTAAACTTTTACTGACCGAATCAGAGGACCCGCTGAATGCAGGTGTTGATATAGTTGCTCAACCACCAGGGAAAAAACTGCAAAATATTAATTTACTTTCAGGAGGAGAGAAAGCTTTGACTGCAATCTCAATGCTTTTTGCAATTTTTTTAGTAAAACCAAGTCCCTTTTGTTTGCTTGACGAAGTTGACGCGCCGCTTGATGACGTGAACGTAGTGCGTTTCAACAGACTAATCAAAAGCTTAACACAAAATGCTCAATTCATACTTATTACTCACAACAAAAAAACCATGGAAATTGGAGACATATTGTATGGTGTTACAATGGAAGATCCTGGGATTTCCAAAACTGTTTCAGTAGAATTTCAAGAAGCAGAGCGTCTGATTGCCTGATTTACTTATCTGCAATTTTTTTTGTCATCATATCCTTTACCTAATTTCCAAAGTGGAATAAACCAAAAAAAAATCACGCCAATAAAATGCAGGTCAAAATTTACAAAGGATTTAAGTCTTTTTCAAAATCAATTGATGGTTTTGAAAAAACTGACGTTTCCAGCACGGTTCAAGAAATTTTAACTAAAGTACGTAAAAGCGGCGATGCTGCTTTGTTGGACTATACTAAAAAATTTGACAAGGTAATTCCTGTTTCATGGCTTGTTCCTAGTACCGCATTAGAGGAAGCATTAGAAAACCTAGAGAACGATCTATTCCTAATTCTTCAGCAAGCAGCAGACAATATAATGCTATTCCATGAGCGACAAAAAACAAATAGTCAGCTCGATTTCAGTTCGGATGGTTCTGTACTGGGCTGGAAAGTCACTCCTGTTGACAGCGTAGGAATTTATGTTCCTGGAGGACGTGCTGCTTATCCATCAACCTTGTTGATGAATGCAATTCCTGCCCAAATTGCTGAAGTTCCTAGAATAGCTATTGTATCTCCACCCGGTCCTTCTGGATTACCTCACCCTTTGGTTATGGCTACCGCGGCATTTTTGGGTTTAGAAGAGATTTATTCCGTTGGCGGAGCACAGTCAATTGCCGCTCTTGCTTATGGAACAGAATCAATTGAAAAAGTTGTAAAAATTACAGGGCCGGGAAATTCTTATGTTGCAGAAGCTAAAAGACAGGTTTTTGGAACAGTTGGGATCGACTCTTTTGCCGGACCGAGTGAAATAATGATTGTCTGCGACCGAGAAGATATTCCCATTGATTATCTTGTTAGAGATATGCTATCCCAGGCTGAACATGATCCTGATGCAGGGGCTTTTCTAGTTACAACATCAGAGAAACAAGCAAAAAAAGTGATAGCAAATTTAAAAAAACTAGTCCCCAAACTACCGCGAAAAAGAATTATCGAAGCATCTTTTAAGAATCGTTCCGCAATAATTTTGGCAAAGGATCTGGATGAAATTTTTGAAATTGTGAATGAACTTGCTCCGGAACACCTTGAGATTTTGACTAAAGAACCATTTGATGACCTTCACCGAATACGAAATGCTGGCGCAATTTTTCTTGGCCCAAACTCACCTGAACCTGTAGGTGATTATTTTGCAGGACCAAACCATACATTACCAACTTCAGGATGTGCAAAATTTTCCTCACCACTTGGTGTCCAGGACTTTGTTAAAACAAGTTCTGTTATCAGTTATTCTGCCAAACGTCTTAAAAATCAAGGAGAACAAATAATTCGTTTTGCTAAAGAAGAAGATCTTTTTTGCCATGCAGCAGCAATCCAAGCACGCCTGGATAATTTATAACATTAAGTTTTTTTAAATACTGCAAATACCTTAATATTTTAGGTATTCTCCTATTTTTTTTCATCAGAATTTAGCCCATTTTTTTTACCCAGGTGAAAAGCAATGTATGCAGTTACTCCAACTACACTTCCTATCGCCACAATATGTAATGCTAAAAGCATCATCTCAATAAACGCAGAGAGATACTGGGAATGAAAGTTTACTACCGTAAAAACTTATTGGTGAGATTATTTTTGAGCTTATCAGGTAAAAAAACAGGACCCCTATCATGGGAGACCAGTCTATTCTTGTGCGGGGTAGGTACCTCTGAAGTGGAGTTATGAGCGGGTCAGCTAGCACATGAATTATGCGTACAAGCGGATTGTTTAACGATGGATTTACCAGTGTAAGCACAAACCATATTATAAGCACAAACATAAAAAAAAACATCAAGCTCTGCAGTACAATGGTAGTCCCCTGGAGCAAGTGTCCACCACTCTGAAACAAAAAACCTTGGGAATCTATTAGGCCGTGAAGCAAAAGATTGAAAGAACGAATTTCAGCAGGTAGGACAATCTGGGCAAAAATTACAACTAGGATAGAGGCGTAAGCACTGAAATGTGACATCATAACTGGCATCCAGTTTTCACACCATACCCACAAAGGACGTGTCGCCCTTCCAATCCACTGCACAATCTGGTTATGGGGGTCAGCGCTGACCCATGTCAAAATCACAGCTGCAATGATGATCCATTTATATATAAACAGCCCAAAGCAGCATAAATCAGCCAGCCATTCAAGAACCTGGGCCATCAATTATCCGTTTTTTAAATCTCTAACTGGTGTGAACGACTCACCACAACCGCATTGATGTCCGTTTATCAGTTGTTCAAAGACAAAACCCTGCTCAACAAGATTTTTGTCAGAATAGTCGATTCGGATTGGTCCCAAAATTTCTGTGAGTGCTTCCCGATCAACAACTACGGAAACATCTTGTGAAAGGATTTGAATGTCATTAGGTCCAACTTCTTCATGTGAGTTAGATTCTAGCTCATATTTCCATCCCGAACATCCTCCTGGCTTGGCGCCGATTCGTAAAAAAGTATCTTGTAAAGTAAGTCCTTCGGCTTTACAAGATTCTTTGAAGACATGCGCGGCCCTTTCAGTAAGCACAACTGAAGGAAGCTTTTTTTCTTTATCCATAATCTATGAGCCTGTAGAAATAGTGGCTTAATTTTCAGTATTTAGGAATAGATGAATCTACACTACTTGACCAGCCGCTAATACCGTCTGATATATTATAAACTTGCTGAAAGCCCTGTGCAGCAAAATATTGAGCTGCTTGCCTGCTTCTCTGACCCACATGACAATAAAACATCAATGGTGATTCTGGATCCCAGTTCCCAAGTATTTCCTCAACCAGTTGCTGATCAAGTAACACTGAATTTTCAATGCAAGCCTGCTCGCGTTCCTGAGGACTTCTAACATCCAGCAGGTGAATATCAGGATTATCCTTTAAAATTTCCGATGCTTTCGAAGCTAGAATTTCCTGTACTTCAGCCGGGGGTGGCGGTGGATCAAACTCCTTGTCTGGGAATGCTTTCTTAAACAAATCAGCAAGCTCCCCGTTGCTGGACATTTCATCCACGATATCAGAACCACCAACAAATTCTTTATTAATGTAAAGCTGAGGAATTGTTGGCCAGTTTGCGTGGTCCTTGATGCCTTGTCGGATACTTTCGTCTGAGAGCACGTCAAACGACTGAAATGGTACTTTCCATGATTTCAAAATATCCGTTACCTTATATGAAAAACCACACTGAGGAGACTCAGGAGTACCTTTCATAAATAAAAAAACCGGGCTGCCAGCAAGCATTTGATCAATTCTGCCCTTTGGGTCAGAAGTTATGTGCTCGGCATTTTCAACTTCTGAGGAAACAACTTTGAATTTCATAAAAACACCTTTTTTAGTTTTTTTAACAATTTACTAGCTCTTACATCACTATGATAGCTTTTCCATGCTAACTTCACCATAAATTAGAAAAAGCAAAACACTTTTTCTGAAACAGTACTAAATTAGTGCTGTTTCACACATATTACTTTAAATGGCCGTCAAAGTCAAATATAATTTTCTTTACAGAGTACCACTGAAAATTGCGTAATATGCTAACTAAAGTACGAGATTTGCAAAGCAATAGAGTTATTTTGTTTGAATACTGTTCAATTATCACAAAACTATGGATTTTTCAAAAATTGTTCCTATTTCAGGCGACCATTTTGAGGATTTTATGCTTTTGGCTAAAAATGAGCATAAATCCAAAAAAATTAAACAAGCCTGGCAAATACTGCGTCAGCAAATTCACGCTCATAAAGCTGACAGTAAAAAAATAGATTTAAACAGCATTTTTGTTGATGCCGTTAGAATGGAACTACTTATTTTCCCAGTCGTAGAACACTGGAAACGTCCTTTGACAAATGCTGAATGGGAACATATTGATAGAGATTCAATGCATCTTGAGAAACAAATGGAGCAGATGAAAAAAATGTCTGCCCTGCTTCGCAAAAAAGAACCCCGTTTATTTCCTGATATAGCTCCATTATTCAATAAAATGTTTGATCATAACCGGGAGTTGAGAAATAATTGGGCAGATTTTAAAAAACTTTGGACAAACTATAAGAAAGAGTGGGAACTGTTCCAATTGAGAAAAAAACAGGCTCTAAAAAACAGACAAAATTCTATCAAATCGAAGCCGGATCCAACTGCGCAAAATAATAATTCACTAGAAAATATTGAGCCTCCTGAGTCTCCACCAATGTTTTCAAGAGAGCACTGGCACGCTCTACGTGTAAGTACTAAAGCACTTGAGATTGAAATACTG
>MDTG01312196.1_pt1 | contig 11879 bp, 8 predicted proteins | sample 811421 | NCBI WGS metagenome assembly MDTG01 (sample SAMN05326645, study PRJNA326480) | marine metagenome | isolation source: seawater | place: Pacific Ocean: South East | collected 2011 | reverse complement strand
TCCATCTTCAGCGCGGCGATGAAGGCTTCCTGCGGAATCTCTACCTTGCCGAATTGGCGCATCCGCTTCTTGCCTTCCTTCTGCTTTTCCAGAAGCTTGCGCTTGCGGGTCGCGTCGCCGCCATAGCATTTGGCGGTGACGTCCTTGCGGAGCGCCGCAATGGTCTCGCGCGCGATCACCCGGGCGCCGATGGCGGCCTGGATCGGGATCTTGAACATGTGGCGCGGGATCAGGTCCTTCAGCTTTTCGCACATCGCGCGTCCGCGCCGCTCGGCCTGCGAGCGGTGGACCAGCGTCGACAGCGCGTCGACCGGCTCGGCATTGACCAGGATCGACATGCGCACGAGGTCGCCTTCGCGGTAGTCGGAGATCTGGTAGTCGAAGGAGGCATAGCCCTTGGAGATCGACTTCAGCCGGTCGTAGAAATCGAACACCACCTCGTTGAGCGGCAGGTCGTAGGTGACCATGGCGCGCGTGCCGACGTAGTTGAGGTCGACCTGAATGCCGCGCCGCTCCTGGCACAGCGTCAGGATCGCGCCGAGATAGTCGTCCGGCGTCATGATGGTGGCGCGGATCCACGGCTCCTCGATGCTGGCGATCTTCACCGGATCGGGCATGTCGGCGGGATTGTGCAGCTCCACCATCTCGCCGTCGGTCAGATGCATGCGGTAGACGACCGACGGTGCGGTGGCGATCAGGTCGAGATCGAACTCGCGCTCCAGCCGCTCCTGGACGATTTCCAGATGCAGCAGGCCAAGAAAGCCGCAGCGGAAACCGAAGCCGAGCGCCGCCGAGGTTTCCATCTCGAAGGAAAACGACGCATCGTTGAGGCGCAGCTTGCCCATGGCGGCGCGCAGGTCCTCGAAATCATTGGCATCGACGGGGAAGAGCCCGCAAAACACCACCGGCTGCGCCGGCTTGAAGCCCGGCAGCGCCTGGGCGCAGGGCTTCCTGTCGTCGGTGATCGTGTCGCCGACGCGGGTGTCGGCCACTTCCTTGATGGAGCCGGTGATGACGCCGATCTCGCCGGGGCCAAGGTCGTCGGTCATCAGGAATTTCGGGGTCATGACGCCGACGCGGTCGATCTCATAGGACGCGTCGGTGCCCATCATCTTGATCTTCTGGCCCTTCTTCATCCGTCCGTCGATGATGCGCACCAGCACCATGACGCCCAGATACTGGTCGTACCAGCTGTCGACGAGGAGCGCCTTCAACGGCGCGTCCGGGTCGCCCTCGGGCGCCGGCAGGCGGGTGACGATGGCTTCCAGCACGTTGTCGACGCCAAGGCCGGTCTTGGCCGAAATCATCACCGCGTCGGAGGCGTCGAGCCCGATCACGTCCTCGATCTGCTCCTTCACCCGGTCGGGTTCGGCCGCCGGCAGGTCGACCTTGTTGAGGACGGGGACGATCTCGTGGTTGTTGTCGATCGCCTGATAGACGTTGGCGAGCGTTTGCGCCTCCACGCCCTGGCTTGCGTCGACAACCAGCAGCGAGCCCTCGCAGGCGGCGAGCGAGCGCGACACCTCATAGGCGAAGTCGACGTGGCCCGGCGTGTCGATCAGGTTCAGCTTGTACTGCTTGCCGTCCTTGGCCGTGTAGATCAGGCGCACGGTCTGCGCCTTGATGGTGATCCCGCGCTCCCGCTCGATGTCCATGGAATCGAGCACCTGCTCCTTCATCTCCCGGCTGGTCAGCGTGCCGGTCATCTGGATCAGACGGTCGGCCAGCGTGGACTTGCCGTGGTCGATGTGGGCCACGATGGAGAAATTGCGGATGTCGGACAGGGTCTTTGTGCTCATGCGCGCTCGTTTACCATCGCCGCCCGCGCCCGCAAAGGGGAATAGAGCGGCGGGACGAGGAAAAACGCCGGTGGATTGAGACCTCGAAGCGGAAAGTATCCACTGACCCCGCAACCGCGCCTCAGGGCCACGCACCGCAGCTGCGGGAGAGACGGGGGACGGCGGCGCCCGAGGGGAGGGCTTGCGGCGGATCGTCCGCGCGCGCCTTCATGACGAGAAGCAGCTGTTTATAGGATGTGCCCGTCAGGCCCAGGGCCGCCAGGCGGGCGTGAAGATGGGCGCGGTCCTGCGCGGAGAGCGCGATTTCCCCGACCTCCAGATAGGTCTCCATGTCGCGCAGTGCGGGCGGATAGTCCTCGCAAAAGGCCAGACGGTAGAGCGCGCGATAAGCGTCGCGACGCTTGCGCAGGAGATCCGCCGGCTGCCCGAGCCGCGCGCTCGTCGCGCCCAGCGCCGCCTCATCGGCTGTTCCCGGCAAGTCGACAGGTTCCCAGGAGCCGATTTGCGCAAAGGCGCGGCTTGCGACTTTTTTCAACGCGTGACGCGCAACGCAGCGACGACCGGCGGTCGACCGATCGATGACAAGATCGAAGGCAAATCCGACCGAGATGTCGTCAAACACCGGTTCGAGAAAGGGGTGATGCTTGAGAAAGCCGCGCTCGGCAAACCCCGTCATGTGCCAGCAATAGCCCTCGTCCTGCAGGCGAAAGAACAGCTCGAGATCCTCGCCATCAAGCCCGCGATGCATCGGCCAGTCGAGAAAGGGACGCAAGGGACTCTCGGCATGGCCAGCGTCGCGCGATCCCAACTCCCAGCGCCAGCGGTCGTAAGCCGAGGCGAAGTCCACTGCGGAAAGCGCCGGCCCCGCAGCCTCCGTCGCCTCAGCAACGGCCACTGTCTGCACCGCGAACAGACATGCAATCACCAGTCCCAACCGTATCGCAACGCGCATACCCATTCCCTATGAGACCTGTCCCCAAATGCAATCATGGAGTGCTCATATCAAGCTAACACAATCTAATCCCCGGCACCGTTGCAGCGACAATACTAGGTCCTCTCCACGACACGGAAAGGCAGGTAAATGGCACTTCTGGCAGACGATCCGAATGCATGCTCACGTCTGAATAATGAAATCCGGCACTGGAGCCAGGTGATCGACGGGCTCAATCAGGACATTCGCCGCTACCGGAACGAACGCGAAGGCGTCACCGAAAGCCGCGTGCGCGCCCGCATCGAAAACGGGCAACTGCGCGTTCTCAACACTGGCGAAGAAGACGACCGCAAGAGACGCGCAGACGAGTTGGACCGGCTTATCAAGGACGCAGAAAACGAGAAGGAAGCCTTGATGAAGGATCAAAGGCGACGGGAAAGCGAGCGGGCGCGCCTGCGATGCGACCACCGTCCATGACAAGCACATCCGACGGAACGCAAGGGCGCTCCTGAACACCTCGACCCGCCTTGCCCGTCCACCCCGTGCCTATCGGCACGGCTAGACCGCCACCGGGGTCCCGCACCGTCCGGGAGGCTGTGCGGCCTGCGGAACGCGCGGTTCTGCCAGCAGGCGTCCTCGCCCCCCAGCCCTCACCGTCCCTCTACCGTCTTGTCGCCCTGCGTCGGTTCGCCCTCCCCCTCAAACTCGCGCACCATGGCGTCATAGCCCGGGTGCACCGTGCCCATCATCCGGTCCCAGAGCGAGAAGAAGTTGCCGTAATTGTAGCGGAACGTCGAATGGTGCAGGTCGTGGAAGGAGGTGCAGATCATCGGCGAGGGCCAGCGGGAGCTTGGCGAGGCGAAATACTCGAAGCCCGAATGGCCGATCATGCCGGAAACCTGGTCGAACAGCCGCTGCGCGAACAGCGCGAGCGCGGGGATCGGCAGCACGAACCAAACGACGAGATAATAGCCGTGCTCGATCATCGTATCGACGGCGGTGGAGGAATCATTGCTCCACACGGTGGGCGCGACCGAGCGGTGATGCGGGGCGTGCCAGCGGTAGAACATCTTCAGGTGCAGCAGCCGGTGGCCCCAGTAGAACCAGGCATCGTAGAGCACCATCGAGACCGCGAACATCAGCGGCAACGACCACCAGGAGACCTCGAGCGGGGCGATCGTCCAGCCGCGCGCCTGCGCGAACCAGCCGAAGGACAGCATCGCCGCCGACACCGCCAGCGCCGACATCGACGAGCGGATTTCCACCCACATGCGCTTGTCGCCGTTGCGGTCCTTCTGGATCCGGCGCTCGGGATTGCGCCGGTTGACGAGGGTGACGCCGATGCCGGTCGCGAAATAGATCGCCACCGTCGCGGCGTAGACGGCCGCGAAATACATCAGATAGTGCGACCCAAGATCGATCACCGCAGACAGCATTCCGGCACCGTTCTCCGTTGGTCTCGTGCAAACAGGCTTCCTGTGAGTGGTGTCATATAGACACCCGACTGCGCAAGCACAGGGTCGGCGCCTTGGGTGCCAAGCCGCGCCGCCATGCGGCAGGCGGGCAGGCGCCCGCCCTCGACCGTCCGGGTTCGTGCCGATCCTGTCCCTATCGGGCCACCAGCACCTGGGTGCAGGCGTCGGGCAGGGCCGCCATGGTGATTTCCTTCTTTTTTGCGGGCGCTTTCTTCCTGGCCGGATCTTTCGGCTTTTTCGGCACCCAGGGCTCGTCGGAAAGCCACCAGGCGAGGTTCTTGCCGCAGCCGTCGCCCGGCGGCGGCGGGGCCTGGTCCTTGCAGCCGACGCTTCCCGACGGGCATTTGATGCGCACGTGGAAATGATAGTGGTGCCCCCACCAGGGTCTTACCTTGCGCAGCCACGCCCGGTCGCCGGTCTCGAATTCGCAAAGCGCCTTCTTGATCGCCGGATTGACGAAGATGCGCGCGGTGCGCGGATCTTGTGCCGCGCGGCGGATGAGGCGGGCGCGGCTGTCGCTCCACTTGGCCGGGTCGACGCTGCGGTCGGCGCCAGCCACGTCGAGGCGCCCCTTCAGCATGGAGACCGCCGACATCGATTCGCGCTCCTCGCGGGTCAGGCGACGATCGGGCATTTCCGTCAGCCAGATGTCGGCGTCGAGGCCGATCTGGTGGCTGGCGTGGCCAGATAGCATCGGTCCGCCGCGCGGCTGGGCAAGATCGCCGACGAGCAACCCGTTCCAGCCGAGGTTTGGCGCATCCTTGGCCAGCCGCTGCAGCATGTCGACCAGTTCCGGATGGCCCCAGTTGCGGTTGCGCGACAGGCGCATCACCTGCCAGCTCGGGCCGTTGACGGCAAGCGCCGTCGCGCCGGCGAGGCAGCCGCGCGCGTAGGAGCCGATGGAGCGCGCGGCGAGCGGGGCCGGGTCGGCTCGCGCGCCGAACAGCGTCTTGGCAACCGCATCGGGGCGGATGGTGCCGCGGGACGGCACAAGCGCCAGCGGCGCGTTCGCCTCTTCGGCCAAAGCGCGGCGGTTGTCGGGCGCGGGCACGGGAAGCGGCGCGGAGGCGGTGACGACGGGGGTTTCCGGCAGCGCCACCGCAACGGTGGAGACGATACGGCCGATGTCGAGCGGCGGCTTGTCCTTCGGGCGCGGCGCGTCCTCGGCAACGGCGGCGGACGGCATCTGCACGGCGAGCAGGCCGGCAAGTGCCGCCGCACGCCATGCGCACCCGAAGAGCGCAGGGAGGCCGAAGCCGGGCTGGCCGAATGCGCGAGCGCGGACGCCCCCGCCTGGACCGAGACGACCGTATGACATTGTTCCTGCCATGCCTGTCACTCCCCGAAAAATCGCCCGGACCGCAAGTCGCGGCCCGCACGCCAGTGTCGCCGGCGAAGCGTTTACGTCCGGTTAACCATAAACGCCTTGTTAACCATGGCCGCCCCTCAGTCCGCGCGCTCGCTCATGCCCTCGGCCAGCCGGTCGAGCGCGATGGTGTTGTCGCGGATGATCCGGTCGGCGGCGCCGTTCAGCTCGATGATGTTGCCCGGCCGCGTGTTGTCGAGGTCGTCGGCGCCTTGCGGCAGCGTGCCGTCGAGGCGCAGGATGCTTGCAACACCGGCCTCCGCCAGCACCCGCTCAGCCGCATAGGCGGTCGTGACCGACTGGCCGTGCCGGCCCATGGTGACGAGCGGCACGCCGTTTTTCGCGGCCAGCCAGCCAAGCGGACCCCAGGCGGCGGCCTGGGGATAGGTGAAGCGCGGCGCAAGCTCGCCACCCGTGCCGAGCGAGACGATCACCATGTCCTTCGGTTCCCAGCCGAGCTTGCGCCCTTCCAGATAGGCCGCCATGACGGGATTGTTCATGTAGAGGCCGCCGTCGACGAGCACGCGCTCGCCGCCCTCGCCGCCGATGCGCTCCGCCTTCACCGGTTCAAACAGCGTCGGCGTCGCCATGGCGGCGCGCACCGCCTGCCAGATGTAGAAATCCTCCGGCCGCTCGCCATCACTCTCGCGGCCGTTGCTCATGATCACCGGGCGGCGCGCCTCGATGTCATAGGCCGGCAGCACCAGCCGGGTCAGCGCCGAGGCGATGGAGGTCCAGCCGAAGCGGTCCTTCAGGAGCCGCTCCAGCGGGCGCGGGTCGTAGCGCTCGTCGAAGGGGGCGGAGGGGTTGGCGACCAGCCGCTCCAGCAGGCCGCGCCGGCGGAACACCTCGCGCGCCTCCACCTCGAAGAAGCGCCGCAAGTCCTCGATGGTGGCCGCCGGCGCGCCGCTGCGGTCGTCGGGTTTCGGCGCGGCCACGCCGGCGGCGATCAGTCCGCCGGTCGAAACGCCGGCAACCAGATCGAAATAGCGGTTGAGCGGCGCGGTCTTGCCATGGGTGCGCAGGCGCGCCTCCAGCGTCTCCAGGATGCGCAAGGGGATCAGCCCCCGAATGCCGCCGCCGTCGATCGCCAGAATGAAATGCTTGCGCCGTGCCATGGAAACCTCGCGTTGCCGGACCGGGCGCGGGGACTGCGCCGGTCTGTGATCTTGCCGCGCCAAGCCTTGGCAGGAAATACGACGAAGCGATGACCCGCCCGTCAAAAATCCCGCCGCTGGAGCGTTTCAGCCGGCCTCAGCTTCCAGTGCCTCGGCCTGCCGGTCAATGGCGGCAATCAGACGCGCGATATCGGCCGGGCGCGACAGTCGGTGATCGCCGTCCTTGATGAGCGTCAGCACGACGTCGTCGAGCGCCAGGCAATCGACCAGCCGCAGGGCATGGCGCCAGGGCACGGCATCGTCGCGCTGACCCTGCAGGATGGTGACCGGGCAGCCGGTCTCGATCGGACCGCCGAGCAGCAGGTTGTCGCGGCCGTCCTCGATCAGCGCGCGGGTGATCACATAGGGGCTGTCGTCATATTCCGAAGGCCGCTCGAAACGGCCCTCGCGCAGGATCGTGTCGCGGATCTCGTCGGTGAACTCATGCTTCCACATCAGTTCCTCGGTGAAATCGGGCGCCGGCGCGATCAGCACCATGCCGGCGAGATCCGTGCGGGCGCGCAACGCCTTCGCTAGCAGAAGCGCGATCCAGCCGCCCATGGAGGAGCCGACGACGATGGTGGGTTCGCGGCAGAAGGCTTCAAAGACGGCGACCGCCTCCTCCGTCCATCTGGAGATCGTGCCGTCCTCGAAATCGCCGCCCGAAAGGCCGTGACCGGAATAATCGAGCCGCGTTACCGCCCGGCCGGTCGTGCGGGCAAAGGCTGCGATCTCTTCCGCCTTGGTGCCGGCCATGTCCGACTTGAAGCCCGACAGCCACAGGATGCCGCAGCGCCCCGGCGCGCCGTCTTCGCGCAGCACGGCGATCTCGCGCGCCGCCTCTCCGGTTCCCACCGTGATCCGCTGTGCCTGATCCTGCTGCGTCATATGCTGCCTCCGCTTGCCGATGTCCCGACCGATGTGGCACACAGCACGGGCTTTGAGAAGGTGCCCGCCCGCCGCACCGGTCGAAAACCGGACCGCGAGCCGCCCCCGCCCGACAGGATCCGCCGTGACACGCCACACCGTCTTGCAGGTTATCCCGGAACTCCAGACCGGCGGTGCGGAACGCACCACGGTGGATATCGCCGCGGCCCTTGTCGCCGCCGGGCACCGCGCGCTGGTCGCCTCCGCCGGCGGACGGCTGGTGACGGAGCTGGAGGCCGTCGGCGCCCGGCACATTCGGTTGCCGCTTTCCGCCAAGTCCCCGGTCGCCATGTGGCGCAACATGCGCGCGCTGAAGCGGCTGATCCTGAGCGAGGGCATCGACCTGGTGCACGCGCGCTCGCGGGCGCCGGCATGGTCGGCGCTTTGGGCGGCAAGCGCCTGCGACGTGCCCTTCGTCACCACCTATCACGGCATCTACGGCCAGAAGAACGCGGCGAAGGCCTTCTACAATTCGGTGATGGCGCGCGGCGACGCGGTGATCGCCAATTCGCGCTACACGGCGGAGCTGATCGCCCGGCGGCACCCTTTCGCAAGGGACCGCATCACGGTGATCCCGCGCGGCTCCGATCTTGCGGCTCTTGCCCCGGACGCGGTGACGGCGGAGCGCCGGCAGGCGCTGGCCACGCGCTGGGGCCTGCCAAGCGACGCGCCGGTGATCCTCAACCTCGCCCGGCTGACCAACTGGAAGGGCCAGACGGTGCTGGTGGAAGCGCTTGCCCGCCTTGCCGCAACCTCCGACCGTCCCTGGACGGCCGTCCTCGCCGGCGACGACCAGGGCCGTGGCGACTATAGGGAGAAGCTCCAAGCGCAGATCGGCGATACCGGGCTTGAGGGGCGCGTGCGTATCGTCGGCCATTGCGACGACGTGCCGGCCGCCCTTGCGCTTGCCGATCTTGCGGTCGTCGCCTCGATCGAGCCGGAGGCCTTCGGCCGCGCCGCCGTGGAGGCGCAGGCCGCCCGCGTTCCGGTGATCGCGACAGATCTGGGCGCCGCGCCCGAGACCGTGCTCGCCCCGCCGGATGTGGCGGAAGACGAACGCACCGGCTGGCGCGTTCCGCCGGGCGATCCGCAAGCCATGGCGACCGCCATCGCCACGGCGCTTGCGCTCGACGATACCGCTCGCAAAACGCTGACGCAGCGCGCGGCCCGTCATGTCACGGAGCTCTATTCGCTCGAGGCGATGTGCGCGCGCACGCTCGCGGTCTACGACAGGCTGCTCGCCGAGGTCTGACCGCAAAAACGCGGGCCGTTTCCGGCCCGCGTCTTCTCGTTTCGGTGCCTTGGTCTGGCGGCCTCAGGCCGCGCGGATCGTCTGCAGGAAGCGCTCGACCTCGGCGCGCATCTGTTCGGACTGCGTCATCAGGTTCTGCGCCGAGACCTTGACGGTTTCCGCCGAGGCGCGGGTTTCCTTGGAGGCGGCGCTGACGCCGACGATGTCGGTGGAAACGCTGCGGCTGCCCGATGCCGCCTCGCCGACATTGCGCGACACTTCCTGGGTGGTTGCCCCCTGCTCTTCCATCGCAGCCGCGATGGCGGCGGAGATGCCGGCGAGATCCGCCATGATCTTGCCGACGCCGTCGATGGAGCCGACCGCCTCGCGGGTCTCGTTCTGGATCTCGGCGACGAGCCGCGAAATGCCGTCTGTGGCCTTGGCGGTCTCGCTGGCAAGCGCCTTCACCTCGCCGGCGACGACGGCAAAGCCCTTGCCGGCCTCGCCCGCGCGGGCCGATTCGATGGTCGCGTTCAACGCCAGCAGGTTGGTCTGGGCCGCGATCTCGGAGATCATCGACACCACCTGACCGATCCGGTCGGCCATGCTGGACAGCGTCTCCATTTGTTGGGCGGTCTTCCGCACGTCCTGGGTGGCGCGGTCCGACGCCTGGGAGGCGCGCAGCACCTGTTCGTTGATCTCGCTGATCGAGGCGCTCATTTCCTCCGTTGCGGCGGCGACCGTCTGGACGTTCGCGGCGGTCTGCTCGGAGGCGGCGGCGGCGCTGGTCGAGCGGGCATCGGCGTCTTCCGAGACCTTCGACATGCGCTGTGCCGTACCGTTGAGTTCGCTTGATGCCGCGGCGATCGAGGCAACGATCTGGCCGACGGTGGCGTCGAAATTGCGCGCCAGCTCTTCCATCGCCGCCTGTTTCTCGGCTTCCGCGATCTCCTTCTGCCGGGCCTGGTCGGCCTCCAGCTGGCGGGTGCGGATGGCGTTTTCGCGGAAGGTCTCGACAGCCTTGGCCATGGCGCCGATCTCGCGATGGGAGGCGGCGGCCGGGATCTCGACCGACGTGTCACCATCGGCCAGACGCTGCATGGCATCGGTCAGGCCAAGTACCGGACGGGCGATGCTGCGGCCGATCAGGGCGACGAGGCCGAGCGTCAGCACCAATGTGGCGCCGGCGGCGATCAGGAAGAACCGATCGACCGAAGCCCGCGAGCTTGCGAGGCTTTCCTCGGCGCTCAGCATCCCGGCTTCGGCGGACTGCGCCATTTCGCTGACCAGCGGAACGACATCCATATAGGCCTGCTCGAGCCGGGCGACCTCGCCGTCGATCTGCATGGCGTTTTCGGCATAGGCTTTGAAGCCGTCGACATAAACATCCATCAGCTTGCCGATTTCCGCCTTGTCGGCTGCGGGCAGGTCGCTTTGCGCGATCAGCGCGTCGAATTCCGCCCGGCGCTCGGCAATGCGGCCGATGTATTTATCGGACCCGCGCAGCATGAAATCCTTCTCGTGCCGGCGCATCATCAGCATCTTGACGGTAAGTGCGTCCAGATTGGCGGTGGCGAGCTTTTCCTCCACGGCGTGGACGGCGGAGCGCAAGGCGCCCTGGAGACCGGACTTTTCGTCCAGGCCCATGCGTTCATTGAGAGCGACGAGCTTGGAGAAGCTTTCCTCGTGATCCGTGACCTTGTCTTCGAGGCGATCGATCAACCCGCCAAGCTCGACCGCCGCCGGCATGGCGCGCGCCGATTTCAGGTCCGCGTGGATCTTCTCGCCCTCGGCGCGATAGGCCGCGATATCCGCGACATCCAGCTTTGTCAGGAACTCGGTGGCCTCGGAGCGCATTCTCAGGCTGCCGGTCTGGATGTCCTTGGCCGCGGACTGCAGGGCCGCATTGTCGGCGCGCGACTGCAAGGCCGTTCCGACCATGCGGGCGCCCTGGAAATAGGCCGCGGACAGCACCACCACGGCCAGCATGGCCACGACGGCGACAATCCCGATCCGCAGGGAGATCGACAGGCCGGAGGGTTTCATAACGGAAGCACGAAGGTTCGCCACGGACAAGGCTCCTGATTTCTTATTTCTCACCTAGCGACAGCCGCCGGCCTCCTGAAAAATATCCATATCAACTGAACAAATAACTAATGAGGACAGTGGTTGCAGAACTATACTATGCAATCAAAAGATATATTTCGCAGTCGCAAATTGTTCGCATGAGTAGTGGTGTGCGGAAGTTACAACCAGACATCTAAAGTCTTCCCGTCGCCGCCTCCCGGCGCGCCGATCGGCGCCGTCGCCACCGCGAAAGCTTCGACACCACGGCGCCGCTCAAGCGGCGACGGCGGCCACGAGACTGCAATGCCGGTTGACTTTGGCCCGGTTTCGCTGGATTTTCAGGCGAGGTGGAATTGTCGTCCGCCACGGATTTTCCGGCGCCGGATTACGGTCCGCGCGGCGGCAATCTGCGGCGCTGGTCCGGATCGGACTTGCGCGGGCGGCCGCAAAGGCTCATATGCCTCGGGTGGCATGAGCCGATGCGCCCAGGGCGAGAGCCGGATTCCGCCGCACAGTGTTTTAACAGCTAGAGGAGATCGCGACCATTCGCCGTCCATACCGCGCACCGCCACCGACCAAGGAAGGCCCGCGCACGAACCTAGAGATCCGCGTTCGCGACGTCCAACTCATCGACCAGGACGGGCAGAACCTTGGCGTAACGCCCACGGAAGAGGCAATGAGAATGGCTGAGGAAGCCGGTCTCGACCTCGTGGAGATCGCGCCGAATTCCTCGCCCCCCGTCTGCAAGATTCTCGACTATGGTCGCTACAAGTACCAGAGTCAGAAGAAGGCCGCCGAGGCCCGCAAGAAGCAGAAGGTCGTCGAGGTCAAGGAAATCAAGATGCGTCCGAACATCGACACCCATGACTATGAGGTGAAGATGCGGAACATGAAGCGGTTCTTCGACGAAGGCGACAAGGTCAAGG
>MDTG01218108.1_pt1 | contig 11879 bp, 11 predicted proteins | sample 811421 | NCBI WGS metagenome assembly MDTG01 (sample SAMN05326645, study PRJNA326480) | marine metagenome | isolation source: seawater | place: Pacific Ocean: South East | collected 2011 | reverse complement strand
TACCAAAACCCATTTGTGCAAAATCTTTAAAATTTTTTCCCTCTATATCTTTGATTGTTATTCCATTAGATGATTTATAGTATGTGGGCCACAATCCTGGTAAAAATCTTTCAGGTCTTTTAGAAATAAGACCATTACCTCCCGGTATTATTTTTAACGCTTTTTTCCAAATTTTTCTTGCTTTCACTTTATTTTTTTTTTCTTTTAAAAGTGTATGAGTTTTTTTCTTCTTTTCTCTTACCAAATATTGGTTTGCCCATTACTTTTTTTAAGTGATCTATTTTTCTTACAAGATCACCCATTTGCTTTTCAGTAATTGATACAGGTTGGTCAACACATTTGAATTTAGTGTTTGTTACAAAATGCTTCTCAATTATTTTTGCTCCCATTAAATAGCCATATACAGAAGTAGAGATATTATTAGTATGATCAGAAATTCCTATTGGACAATTATATTTTTCATTTAAATAATTGATACATGACAAATACGAGCTCTCTTCTTTATTTGGATAATTTGATACACAGTGTAAAAGAGAAAATTTAATATTTTTTGATTTAAAAAATTTATAGGCTCTTTCAATCTCTGATTTATTTGCCATTCCCGTTGAAATTATGGTAGGCAATCTTGTTTTTGAGATCGCTCTTAAAATTTCATAGTTTGATATATCAAAAGATGCTACTTTTAGTAATTTAACATCAATTGATTTTAAAAAATAAACACTTTCAACATCAAAAGGAGTTGAAAAAAATATAATTTTCTTTTCATCACAATATTTTTTAATCTTTTTAAAATCTTCATAAGATAATTCGCATTTTTTTAGTATATCGAAAATTGGACTATTTTTTTTAACTCTTTTCTCAGTTTTATAAGTTTGGAACTTTACTGCTGAAGCGCCTGCCTTAATTGAACTATCAATCAATTTATAAGCACTTTTTAGATTTCCGTTATGATTAATCCCAATTTCAGAGATTATAAAAGGATCATAATTTTTAATCATTTTAAATTAAGTCCTCCGTCAATTATTAAATTTTGGCCAGTAAAATATTTACTTTTCATTTCTACCAAATAAATAATACCTTCAATTATTTCATCAAGGTTTGCCATTCTTTTCATAGGTACGTTTTTACTATAATTTTTAATAAATTTTTTAGTTTGAGTTTTAAAATTAATAATTCCACCAGGAGATACAGAATTAACAATAATATTATTTTTAGCAAGTAGGGTAGCAAAATATTTTGTCATTTGTATCAACCCTGCTTTTGAAGCTCCATACACTTCTGAATTAATTATTTTTTCATTTTCATAAATTTCAAAATTTGGCGATATTAATCCATAGATTGATGCAATATTTATTATATTCCCCCTCAAATTTTTAAATTTAATCATATTTTCATAGTAGTTTTTAATTATATTAAATGGACCAAAAAGGTTTACATCAATTGTTTTTTTAAAATCCTTATAGGTTCTTTCCTTGAAATGTAAATATGGCGAATAAGAAGCGCTATTTATAATGACATCAATTTTTTTTAGTTTTTTAAAATAAAATTTAAAACAGTTTTTAACTTGTCTTTCATTAGTTATGTCAATTTTTTTAAAATAGAAATTTTTATTGGTATTGTTATTTATCTTTTTTTTATCTAAACCTATTACTAAGTGTCCATTACTTAAGAGTGCATTTATCAATTCAGATCCTAAATAACCTGAACAACCAGTGATTAATATTATTTTTGATTTATCAGTCATAAAGGTAATTGTAAATAATTTTTAAAGTTAGATCCATATTTTTTATATTTAAAATCTTTTTGTATTTATTTTTACTTTTGTGTAGTTTTAAAAAAATTAATTTTAAATCTTTTAGATTATTTATAATTTGAATTTTACTATTGAACAATCTATTTATATTTAAAATATTATTCCTTTGTAATCGATCTTTTGCAAAGACCAGAATTTTCTTGTCTAGTATTAGTGCATCAAAAAAAACTAAACCACCAGAGCAAATTATTATTTTTGACTCTTTAATTTTTTTATAGAAATTTGTACTATCATAAAATTCTATGTTTTTTTTAGAAAACTTTGAACCTTCTGGTAAACAAAATTTAAAATCTTTAAATTTTTTAATTTTAATTAGATTTTTATAAATTTTATAAGAAAGTATTTTGTTAATACCTCCAAGATTTATAAATATTTTTTTTTCGTCTATCTTAAATTTATCTCTTTTTTCATTTAATAAAGGAGTTATAAGGTATTTGTAACCACTATATTTAATTTTTTTTTTATGGATAATGCCATTTATTCTTAAGCAACCATTTATATTATTGTTATATGCGTCAAAAAAAATAGCTTTTTGATATTTTTTTGTAGCTATTTCAATAATTTTTTTACTTTCCATTTGGATCCTGTCAAAAATTATATTTTTTGACTTTAATTTATTTAAAAGGTTTTCCTCATTTTCACGATTAAAAAAAACAACCTTAAAATTTTTATTTTTTATAATTTTTTTAATTTTATTAAATAAATTATTTTTTTTGCAAATAAAAATTATTTTATTTTTTTTTAATTTATATTTTTTTGTAAGACCTTCAGCTATTGCTAAGCATCTGTATAAATGCCCTGTACCAATTTTATAAAATTTAGATGCATCACATCTGAATGCAATTTCATACATTAAAAAACTCTTTTATTTTTTTAACAATATAAACTTGATCACTTTTTTTTAAATCAGGATAAATTGGTATGCTAAAAATATTTTTACAAATTATGTTTGAAATTTTTAAATCATGATAATTAAATTTGATCTTTTTTTTATAATACTTAAAGCTCTGGATTGAATTATAATGAATTCCAATTCCTATTTTATTTTTTTGCAAGAAGTTAATTATTTCTTTTCTTGTCCTTTTTGTTTTTTCTGTATCTAAAACTATTGTGTACAGATGGTAAGCATGCTTATAATGTTTAGGAATTCTTGGTGGTAAATTTAAAGGTAAATTTTTTAAGTTTTTATTATAAAATTCCCATATTCTTTTTCTTTTTTTCCAAAAAATATTTATTTTTTTTAATTGATTTGTTCCAAGTGCAGCATTCAGGTTAGTTAAATTATATTTAAATCCTGGTTCAAAAATATCATATGATTTATATTTTCCAATATTGCTGTATCTTTTCCATGCATCACGACTTAAACCGTGTAATCTAAGATTTTTAACTCTATCTGCAATTTTTTTATTTTTAGTTATCAACATACCACCTTCTGATGTCGTTATATTTTTTGTTGAATAAAAGCTAAAACATCCTGTTTCACCAAAAGTCCCTGCGTGTTTTTTTTTAAATTGTGTTTCTATTGCATGAGCACAATCTTCAATAATTTTAATTGAATACTTTTTAGAAATCTTCATTATTTTATCCATATCGCAACTCAAACCAGCAAAATGGACAATAATTATAGCTTTGGTTTTCTTGGTTACTTTTTTTAAAATATTTTCAGGATCTATATTTAAAGTATTTTTATTAATATCTGCAAGAACTGGTGTTCCGCCCACATGCATTATAGTATTAACAGTTGAACAAAAAGTGAGGGGAGTTGTAATTATTTCGTCACCTTTCTTAATATTTAGAGATATCAAAGATAAATGAAGAGCAGCTGTACAAGAATTTAGACCTAATGAGTATTTTATATTTTTATATTTTGAAAAATTTTCTTCAAACTCAAATGTTTTTTTTCCTGTTCCAATCCATCTTGACTTTAAAACTTGATTAACTAATTTAATATCATCTTTTCCATAGCAAGGTTTTCCAAAAGTAATGAAATTTTTCATACTTTTTTCCATATGAAATTATTTACATAATCTTTATAAGAAAAAATTGTTTTTATTACAATTTCAGAAAAGTTTTTACTCATATATGACTCTGGAACATCAAATTGATCTTTATTTTTAATAATAGTGTCAATCTTGTTAAAAATATCTTTGCTATTAATTTTTGATGTAATCAATATTCCTTTATCTATTCCTTCAGGTCTTTCATGTTTTTCTCTTAGAAGAATAGATTTTGTTTTTAAAATCGAAGTTTCCTCCATTAATGTACCGCTATCAGAGAGATTTATCAAAGAGTTTTGTTGTAGTTTTATGTAGTCACTAAAACAAAATGGTTTATGAAAAATTATATTTTTATTTTTTTTTATTTGATTTCTTATTTTTAAATAAAGTCTTGGATGTGTACTAATTACTATTTTTGTTTTATATTTTTTAAGAAGATTAATTAAAAAAATTTTAAAATCAGAAAATATATTATTATTATCTAAATTTTCCTCTCTATGGAAACTAACTAATATAAACTTTCTTTGTAACAATTTTAGATCTTCAAGAATTTTAGAACTATTAATTGTTTTAAGATTATCATAAATCACTTCCATCATTGGAGAACCAGTTTGAATTATTCTATAATTATCAATACCCTCTCTTAGAAGATTGGCTTTTGAATGATTTGAATAAACAAGATTGATATCACTTATATGGTCTGTAAATCTTCTATTTATTTCCTCAGGTACCCTCTCATCATAACATCTATTTCCTGCTTCTAGATGAAAAATTGGTATTTTAAATTTTTTAACAGGTATTAGCGAGTAACAAGTATTTGTGTCACCCAGGTATATAGCTGCATCAGGTTTTTCTTTTCTGATAATTTTTTCAATTGAAGTAATAAAAAAAGAAATTTTTTTATTTGTTGAATAATTTTTATTTGTCTTTAGCAAATATTTTGGGCGCCTTATGCCGAGATCTTTAAAAAAAACTTTATTTAAATTTGTATCGTAATTTTGATTTGTATTTACAAGTATATTTGTAAAGTATTTTTCTGAGTTTTTAATAAAAGATGATAGTTTTATAATCTCAGGTCTGGTACCGAGTATAATAAGCAATTTATTTTTCATTAAATATTTCTTTATGATATTTTTTAATTATATATTTGTAATTATAAGTTTTATTAATTTTTTTTATGTCAATTTTTGGAAATTTTAAATAATTAAATTTATTTATTTTCTTAATCCAACATTTATAGTTTTCAGGATTTTTAACATAAATAGCATTATTTAATGTAATTTCTTTTATTGAACCATTATCATTTGTAATAATTTTTTTTTTAAGAAGCATAGCCTCAACAAGAGGCATACCAAAGCCCTCATAAAGTGACGGATGTAAATAGCAAAGACAATTTTTATATAAACTAATTTTTTGCTTTTCAGTTATTTTTCCTAATATATAAATATTATCATTTACTTTTCTAGCTTTTTGACCATACCCAGCTATTATTAATTTATATTTTTGATTAATTTTTTTTGACTTAAAAGCCTTTATAATAGTATCCAAATTTTTATGTTTTTCATTACTTGCTAAATAAAAAAAAAACTTTTTTTTATTTAAAAACTTTATATCGCTTTCTTTTCTTTGTAAAATTATAGGATTATAAATTACTTTAATATTTTTAAATTTAAATTTTCCCACAAACTTTTTTTTGATATGATTTGATATTGCAATGAATTTAATATTTTTCTTTAAAAAATTATAATAAATATTAAAAAAAAATATCTTATAGATTCTGTAATAATTTGGAAAATTCAACCACATCGCATGGTGAAGAGTAATTCTAATGTTAATTTCGCTATTATTGATTAAGGGGCAATATATATTTGTAGAAAAAAAATTTTTAATATTATTTTTCTTTAAATAAAATGAGCTGATGAAGAATATATAAAAAATGTTTAAAAAATATAAATTAGTTAAAATTTTTAATTTTTTTTTTCTAATCCAAGAATATTTATTATTCTTAAGTATTAAAGGATTTATAAAATATATTATGTTTTTATTATTTAAATTTTTTAATAAATTTAAAGTATGATTTTCAACTCCTCCAGACTTATCTATTTTAATCCAACTAAGATCTATAGCGGTTTTTTTATTTACCATTTACTAATATTGTATAAGCATGTTAAAACTCCTCTTTCGTTAATTGGAGCTGTCCCTTTATGATAAAATGAAGTGTCTTCAATAAAACCTGATCCTTTTTTACCCACAATTACCTTTTGCTGATTATAAAATTTTTTATTTATAATATTATCATCAAGTCTTCTGTTTAATGCTTTAAATAAATTTTTTTTTCCAGTATTTTTAATAAATACATGAGGCCCATCATTTTCATTTACGTCTGTTAAATAAAAAAATATTTTTAAAAATTTGAAACCATCAATATCATAATGATAACCAAATTCGTTATTTGGAGGAGAAATATGATTTCCATTTTTATCCTTATAAGGTATTGACCAATAAATTTGTGACCATTCTAAAATTGGGTAAACACCTAAATAGTTTTTAATTACCTCCATTAAGTTTTTATTAAGTAAAATTTCTTTAATATTATTATTTTCTAAATGAGGATTCATAAGATTTAAAATATATAAATCTTTAAAAGAATATCTATCAGCAAATTTAATTTTATTGTTTTCATCTCTATTGAAATTAAATTCTTTATCATTTATATAATTTATTATCTTATCTAATGCCTCTTTACTTAGAGTTAAATCTAAACAATAACCATCACTAGTTAGTTTTGGTATTGATTTTTGAACATCAATATTAACTAAATTATTTTCAAAGGTATTTATTTTTTCATTTAATCTTTTTTTTATGTAATATCTTTCAAATACATTAGAAATTTTAAATCTAGCAATTATCCTAAAAATTCTGATTTTAATTGGGTTTTTAAAATTAAAAAGCTCTCCGTAAAATATTTTTACAATCAAGTTAAAGTTATCAATAATTGATTTCATTTTTATATAAACTCTTAATTTTTTTTAAAAACTTGTTTTTTAAATCTAATTCAATTTTTTTTAAACTGAAATTAGACATATTTTTAGATTTAACATAATTCACTTTTTTATTTAAATAACTTTCTTCTAATAGCTCTATAATTGGATATTTTGGAAAGAATATATCTTTAAGATTATTTTTTTTTTTAATAATCCCGTATATTAATTGTGGATCTAAATATGGCATTAAAATATTAGCATTGTATTTTTTACAAGAGTTTATAAGAACTTGATTATCAGATCCTTGAATAAACCCAAAAATCTTTAAATACATCAAATAATCTTTTTCATTTGAAAGTTTAGATTTTAATTTATTTATTATTTTTCTGGTCTTTAAGGTTTTACTAAAGAGTTCTTTTTCTACAAATAAATAGTAATAGAAAGAGAAGAAAAATAAATCTTCTTTTTTTATATTAGAAAATTGTAACTGAGTTTTATACTTTAGCTGAAGAAGTTGTTTAACTAAGCTTGCTAATAAAAAGTTGTTATATACATAGCTGATTCTTGAGATTAAATGTGAAAACGTATTTGCGGTTGCACCAAAAGAAAAAATACTATCTGCTGTTTGCCCGCAAATAATATTTATATTTTTTCCAAAAATTTTTTTAATTTTTTTAATTCCTTCAAAATGTAAAATAGAAAAGTGAAAATCAAATAGCATTGAATTAATTATTGTGCTCTCATTAATATTATACAGGTCAATATCTACAGAAAATAAATTAAGTTTATTTTTTTTGGCAATATTTATTGCGTTTGTTTTGTTAATCTCTAATTCAAATATTTTGGGATTAGTATTTAAAATAACTGGAATAAAATTTATTTTATTTCTAACTAAATATTGTGCTATTAAGCTAGAGTCTTTACCACCTGAGAAAAGTAAAATATTCTTATTTTTTTTTGATTTAAGATTTTTTAAATTTTTATCTAAACATTTTTTTAAAATTGTTTTTAAATTTCCATTAATTTTCAAATTATTTGAGTTAAAATATATCTGATGAATAAATTCATTATTAACAAAATAGCTTATAGATGAGGGTGGAATTTTTTTTACTTCTTTAAAAAGTGTTTTAGAACCAATTGTATAATTTTTATTTTTCCAAAAAGTCAGTTGCTCCTTGTCAAGATTTATTTTTTTTTTCAATAAGTAATTAAAATTATCTGTTATAAAATAATTTTTCCCAATCTTTCTAAAATAAACTCTAAAATTACCCCCAACATCATTATAAATATAAATGTTTTCTTTTTTTATTATTAAACACAAGTAAACTCCTGAAATTTCATGAATATATTTTTTTACGTTTTTTTGATTAATTTTATTAATATTACTAAAAATAGGATTTCCAAAAAAAATTAATCCATTTTTGTTGATTTTGAATTTTGAATTTATATTAAGATGAATATTATGTTTATTTAATTTAACATTTTTTATAAATTTCATAATTATATGATAAAAATTTTAATAATAGGTATTACAGGTACATTGGGGCATAAAATAGCCCAAGAGTTATTAAAAAATAAAAAATTCAACATTCATGGTACGTTTACCAATAAATCGAAGTTAAAGAGAATAAAAAAAATATTTAAAAAAATTAAGTATTATAAAATAGATAAAACTACTGAAATTATTAGACTTATAAGATCAAGAAATTTTGATTATGTTATTAATTGTGCTGGATTGATTAAGCAAAAAAAAGCAAAAAAAACAAAAATTTATTCAATTAACAAACTTTTACCTCAAAAGATTTCCAAAATAGCTGAAGAAAATTATTTTAGATTTATACATTTTAGCACAGATTGTGTTTTTGACGGCAAACATGGGAATTATAAAGAAACACAAAAACCTAACGCTAAAGACGTCTATGGTGTTTCTAAAGCAGAGGGAGAACCAAAAGTTACCAATAAACAAACTTTAACATTAAGAACTTCATTTATAGGACATGAAATTAATGGAAATTTCTCTCTGTTAGATTGGTTTTTAAATTCTAAAGGAAAAATTAATGGTTTTGCTTCATGTTACTATAATGGTTTAACAAGTTTTGAAATTGCAAAATTTATAAAAAACAATATTGTTAATAAAATATTTTTAAGCGGGTTATTTCATTTGGCTGGAAAAAAAATAAGTAAATATGAATTGATAAAAAAAATAAACTTAGTTTATAAAACAGGAAAAAGTATTTCTCCATCATATAAACCAAAAATAAATAGGACTTTAAACTCGAATAAGCTAAAAAAGAAGTTTCAATATAAAGAAAAAACTTGGGACATTCTTTTAAAAGAATTAAATAAAGATTTTAAAAATAATTTAATTATTTATAATAATTAAATTATTTTTTCTTTTTTCAATTTTAATGTGATTTCTTTCATATTCATTAAAAATTTTTGGTTATTTGAACTGTATTCAAAATCTGAGTTAACTCTTTTTCCTTTTGATTTAATTTTGAATTTTTTATTATAGTCTGGAAAAATAATAAATTTATCTTTATATTCGAATGTCTGTTGTGAATTTTCTACTGGACACATAACTTCATGTATTTTTTCTCCAGGTCTAATACCAATCAATTTTATTTTTTTGTTTTTACAAATTATTTTAGCTAAATCTAAAGTCTTAAGAGATTTTATTTTTGGAACAAAAATTTCACCACCATCCATAACCTGTGAGCATGAAAATACGAAATTCACTGCTTCTTCTAAACTTATCCAAAATCTTGTCATTCTAAGATCTGTTATTGGAACTTCATTTAGATTATTGTATTTAACTTTTAAAAAAAAAGGTATTACAGAACCTCTTGAATTTAAAACATTTCCATATCTTACTACAGAAAATTTTGTATTTGTTGGATACTCATAATTTGCAGCAACAAAAAGTTTATCAGATGCAAGTTTGCTGGCTCCATAAAGATTTATAGGTTTCGCAGCCTTATCAGTTGAAAGAGCAATTACTTTTTTTATATTGTTTGAAATACAAGCTTTAATTACATTATCTGCACCTATTATATTTGTTTTTACATATTCAATTGGATTTATCTCTGCTATGGGAACATGCTTAAGTGCTGCTGCATGAATTAAAATATCAACACCTTTAGTTGCGATTTTTAATCTTTCTAGATCCCTAACATCTCCTATAATAAACTTAATTTTCTTATTATTATATTTGATGTTCATGTTATATTGTTTAAATTCATCTCTAGAATAAACAATTAAACTTTTAAAATTTACTTTTTTCTCTATTAGAATATCAATAAACTTATTTCCAAAGGATCCTGTGGCACCAGTAATTAGTATTTTTTTATTTAAAAATTCTTTCATATTATTTGTTTGCGAATTCTTTAAATTAAATTAATAAACAATTAAAGCTATTATTTTAATAATAATTATTAATGAAAAATAAAGCAATTTTTATTGAGGGTAAGAAAATTTATTTAACTCCATTTACTGAGAAAGAAGTAAATAGGAATTATTTAAAATGGATAAATGATGAAAACATAAGCAATCATATTGAAGCAAATCGCTTTCCGAACACACTATCAGATTTAAAGTCATATTATATAAAACAACAAAAGTCTAAAAATTCAATTTTATTTGCCATATATTTAAAAAAAAATAAACAACATATTGGTAATTGCTCTTTGACAAATATTGACTGGATTAACAGAAAGGCTCAGTATGGTAGATTAATCGGAATTACAAATCAAAAAACAAAAGGATGTGGTACAGAAGCGCTAAAACTTTTGCAAGCTTATGCTTTTAAAAAACTCAACCTAAATTCATTATGGACAGGCGTAAATGAAAAAAATATTGGATCTATAAAAAGTAATTTAAAATCTGGAATGAAAAAGGTTGGTTCATTTCCTGAATCAATATTTTACAATGGAAAATTTGTTAAAATGATTTGTTTTTGTATCACAAAAAAACAATTTGAAAACCAAGGATAAATTGAAAAAAATTTTAATGGTTTGTGATACTTATTATCCAGATAAAACATCTGGTGCAAAATTAATATATGACCTAGTAAATGAATTATTAAAAAAAAATCAGGTTTTAGTTATTGTTCCAAGAAATTCTAGCTTTAACGAATTATTCAAAAGTATTAAAATTTATTATAAAAAAAACTTAAAGGTTATATTTGTACCTTGTTTTAAAATCAAAAACCCTAGTTTTTTAGTAAGAGGTATGTCTGAGTTTTTTATGAGTTATATTTTATGGTTTAGACTAAAAAATTTTATATACAATTTTAAACCTACTTCTCTACTAGTTTATTCACCTTCAATATTTTTTGCCTTCTTTTGTAATAAGATTAAAAAAAATTTTAAAGTAAAATCTTTATGCATACTAAGAGATCTTTTTCCTTACTGGGCAATAGAGGTTGGTTTAATTCAGAATTTTTTGGTAAAAAAAATGCTAATTAATTTATTGAAAAATTTTCTCAAAATATTTGATAATATAGGTTTAGAGGCCAAATCAAATATTAAATTAATGAATAATCGAATTAAAGGAAATTATTTTTTCTTACCCAATTGGGTTAATATAAAAAATTTTAAATTTAACAAAATTAAATATAAAAAAAAATATAACCTTATTTTCGCTGGTAATTTTGGTGGTGGACAAGATTTAAATAAAGTTATTGATTTTGTTCATTCTTTTTCTGAAAAAAAATTAAATAAATTTTATTTTATTGGAGCAGGTATTAATTCAAATAAAATTAAAAAAAGTAAAATATATAATCTAAAAGATAAAATAGTTTCTAAAAGAAAATATTCCCAAAAAAAGTATATCAAATTTTTAAAAAATATAGATTTTGGAATTGTGTCTCTTAATGACAAAATTCAATCAGTTAATTTTCCGGGAAGACTATTTTCCTACTTAATGGCCAATAAACCAATAATTTTGTTGACAAATAAAAGAAATGAATTGTCTAATTTTATTGAAAAAAATAAGTTAGGGGTGTCTATTTCAAACAAAAAATTTGAAGAAAGAGATTTTTTAAAAATAAATAGTATTTACAGAAAATTAATGAAGGATAATTTA
>MDTG01435854.1_pt1 | contig 11880 bp, 11 predicted proteins | sample 811421 | NCBI WGS metagenome assembly MDTG01 (sample SAMN05326645, study PRJNA326480) | marine metagenome | isolation source: seawater | place: Pacific Ocean: South East | collected 2011 | reverse complement strand
TCAAAAGGAGACCAACCACATTTGTATAAAATATTTTCTTTGTGAACTGTTTGAGGCGCGTTGGTATCTACCAACACTAAATCTGCAAAATAGCCCTCTTTAATAAACCCTCTTTTTTCTATTTGAAATATTTTAGCTGGGTTATGACATGCTTTTTCAACTAGTTTTTCTATTGGTATCACTTGTTGCTTCACTTTTTCTAATAGGGCTAGCAAGGTGTGCTGTACTAGAGGCCCACCGCTTGGTGCGTTTAGATACGTATTAGACTTTTCTTCTAAGGTGTGTGGTGCATGATCTGAAGCAATAATGTCTATTCTATCATCTAACAAAGCATCCCACAAACCTTTTCTATCTGCCGCTGTTTTTACAGCCGGATTCCATTTAATATGGGTGCCTTTCTCTTTATAATCTTCATCAGAAAACCATAAATGATGCACACAAACTTCGGCAGTAATTTGTTTTTCCTCTAAAGGAATGTCATTTCTAAAAAGAGTGGTTTCTTTAGCTGTAGACAGATGAAATACATGCAATCTTGCCCCTGTTTTTTTTGCCAATGCAATGGCTTTTGAAGATGATAAATAGCAAGCTTCTTCACTTCTAATAACTGGGTGTAACTCAATTGGTATGTCTTCTCCGTAGATTTCTTTGTAGTGAGCCGTATTTTTTTTAATGGTTGCTTCATCTTCGCAATGAACAGAAATAATGAGTTGCGTAGAGGAAAATATTTTTTCTAATACCTCTAGGTTGTCTACCAACATATTTCCAGTAGAAGAGCCTAGAAACAATTTAATCCCAGCCACTGTTTTTGGATCGGTTAGTAAAAGTTCTTCTAAATTATCATTAGTGCCACCAAACATAAAAGAATAATTGGCAAAAGAGGTTTTTTCAGCAATATCAAACTTGTCTTGTAATAGTTTTTGAGTAGTAGCCTGTGGTACTGTATTGGGCATTTCAATAAAAGTGGTTACCCCGCCAGCAACGGCAGCCCTACTTTCTGTGCCAATGGTTGCTTTGTGAGTTAGGCCAGGTTCTCTAAAATGAACTTGGTCGTCTATTAAACCAGGTATAAGATAGTGTCCTTTGGCATCAATTACAGGAATAGAATTTGTTGAAATAGATGCACTAATTTTTTTAATGATTCCGTTTTCTATAAGTACATCGCCAAGAAAGGTAGAGCCTTCATTTACGATAGTTGCATTTTTAATTAGGTAAGAATTCATCGTAAGCCTTTTAATTTCATTTTTATAACCCCAAATAGCGCTTCTTGTACTATTCCACCACTCATTTTAGAATCACCTAAAGTTCTGTCTCTAAAAATTACAGAAACTTCTTTAATGGTAAATGCATGTTTCCACGCTTTAAATTTCATTTCTATCTGAAAAGCATAGCCAACAAAACGGATCTTATTTAGCTCAATAGTTTCCAACACATTTCTTTTATAACAAACAAAGCCAGCCGTAGTATCATGTACTGGTATTCTAGTAATAAAACGAACGTATTTTGAGGCAAAATAAGACAATAATACTCTTTTCATTGGCCAATTAACAACGTTTACACCCTGTGAATATCTAGACCCTATAGAAACATCGGCACCGTCTTTTTTACAGGCATCATACAACCTAATTAAATCTGTAGGGTTGTGAGAAAAGTCTGCATCCATTTCAATAATATAGTCGTATTTTTTTTCAATAGCCCATCTAAAACCATGAATATAGGCAGTACCTAAACCATTTTTACCTTTTCTATTTTCAATAAACAGCGCGCTAGAATACTTGGTAATTAGATTTTTAACAATGGGAGCTGTTCCGTCAGGAGAATTATCATCAACAACTAAAATATGAAACTTCTTTTGTTGCTTAAAAACAGCCTCTATAATAGCTTCAATGTTTTCTTTTTCGTTATAAGTTGGAATAATAACTAAAGTGTCAGACATAAAATGTGAGAGAATATGCACAAATATACATTTTTTATGACTAATTTTGTGTTAATCTTAAATACAAAAAAGAAGCAATGGAGGCTCTTCAAAGAAGTGTTTTATCAACCAATTGGATCACAATAATTTTTGTGTTCTCATTAACGGTGCTTTTTTTTCTGAAACTTTTTAAAACAGTAAAATTAAAAGGATACGCAAGCGCTATTTTTTATAAAGGATTTTTAGAGATAGAGGTTGAAGAGGGCTATTCACCAATTACTTTTTTTCATATTGGATTTTCTTTTTTTTCCTTTTTAATGCTATCGTTAACTACTTTTTTTTTAATTAACCAATACAAACAGAGCAATGCCTTATTGTTAGCAGACTATTTTGTTAGTTCTTACTACGTGTTCATATTTATGATAGTAAGGTCTTTAACGGCATTTTTGCTGCTTTCATTATTTGAAATAAAAAAGCAACTGTCTATTTTTATGATTTTTAAAAGAGGGTACTTATATTCAATTTCTGTTGGGCTATTCTTTTTAAACATATTTTATTTTTATAGTTTCCAGAATCTGGCTTTTTTATTTACGGGTTTTGCACTGCTTTTTTCAGTAAGATTTCTCTTAATTTTAATCAATAACAAAAACCTGATTATTAAAGAGTTGTTTTATTTTATTTTGTACCTTTGCGCCTTCGAATTAGCACCGCTATTCGTTTTGTTTAGATTGATATTTTAAATAAACTAGAAGTAGATTATGAAAGTGAAAACAATCTTGGTGTCTCAGCCAGAACCAAAAACAGAAACATCTCCTTATTCTGACTTGTCTGATAAACAGAAAGTTAAAATAGATTTTAGGCCTTTTATTCATGTTGAAGGGGTTACTACAAAAGAGGTGAGAGCTCAAAAAATAGATTTATCACATTTTACAGCTATTATTCTTACCAGTAGAAATGCTGTAGATCATTTCTTTAGAATAGCAGAAGAAATGCGTTTTAAAGTGCCAGATGCTATGAAATATTTTTGTCAATCTGAAGCAGTGGCTTTTTATTTACAAAAATACGTAGTGTACAGAAAACGTAAAATTTATGTTGGTAAGAGAACATTTCCAGAATTGGGAAAACTAATTAAAAAGCATAAAGACGAGAAATTTTTACTACCCTCATCAGACAAACTAAAACCCTTAATTCCATCAGAATTAGATGTACTAGGCGTTACTTGGAAAAGAGCTATTTTATATAAAACAGTGGTGAGTGATTTAACAGATTTAGAAGACGTTTTTTATGATATTTTAGTGTTTTTTAGCCCTTCAGGCATAGACTCACTATTTATGAATTTTCCTGATTTCAAGCAAAAAAATACTAGAATTGCGGTTTTTGGGAATTCTACTGTAAAGGCTGCTACAGATGCTGGTTTAAAGTGCAATATTACCGCGCCATCTCCTGAAACACCATCTATGACAATGGCTTTAGAGAAATACATAAAAGAGGTAAATAAAAAGTAACGACACTAAATTTTATTTAGAAACAGATACTAAAAAAGCCATGCAAGTATGCATGGCTTTTTTTATGCAAATAACGTAGCAAATATTTCTTCAATTTTTCCTACAAGTACTAGCTTTATGCCGCTTTCTTTTCTTGAAATTTTATTGTATTTAGAAGTAACAAATGTTTTATAGCCTAGTTTTTTAGCTTCAGAAATTCGTTGATCTATTTTAGAAACCGGTCTTATTTCTCCTGCCAATCCAATTTCTGCGGCAAAACAAACATTAGGTGAAATAGCAATGTCTTGGTTGGAAGATAAAATAGATGCAACAACAGCAAGGTCTATTGCAGGATCATCTATGCTAATACCACCAGTAATATTTAAAAACACATCTTTAGCAGCCAATTTAAATCCAGCTCTTTTTTCTAAAACAGCCAATACCATATGCAAACGTTTTAGATTGTAGCCGGTAGTTGTTCTTTGTGGTGTACCATAAACAGCGGTACTTACTAGGGCCTGAACTTCAATCATTAAGGGTCTAATTCCTTCTAAGGTTGAGGCAATAGCAGATCCACTTAAATCGGCATCTTTTTTAGAAATGAGAATTTCAGATGGGTTTGAAACTTCTCTCAGTCCGTTTGAAAGCATTTCATAAATACCTAATTCTGCAGTAGAGCCAAATCTATTTTTTTGAGAACGCAATATTCTGTAGGTATGATTTCTATCGCCTTCAAATTGTAAAACAACGTCTACCATATGTTCTAGAATCTTAGGTCCTGCAATGTGCCCTTCTTTGTTTATGTGCCCAATTAATAAAACAGGAGTACCTGTTTCTTTGGCAAACTTTATGAGCTCTGCAGTAGTTTCTCTAATTTGAGAGATGCTTCCGGGAGAGGCTTCTAAAGCATTTGTGTGGAGGGTTTGTATAGAATCTATGACCAAAACTTGTGGGGTTACGTCTTCTATATTTTTAAAGATCTCTTGTGTATTTGTTGCCGTTAAAATGAGGCAATTAGAAGGGTGTTTTTGAATTCTTTCTGCCCTCATTTTTATTTGAGATTGGCTTTCTTCTCCAGAAACATACAAGACTTTGTGAGCAATGGCAAGTGCTACTTGTAATAGTAGTGTAGATTTTCCAATACCTGGCTCACCACCCAACAATGTTACAGATCCTCTTACCAAACCACCCCCTAAAACAGTATCTAGCTCGTTGTTTTTTGTAGAGATTCGCTCTTCAGCATTTAATTGAATGTCTTCAATTTTTAAAGGTTTAGAAATGTTTTTTGTAGTATTAGACTGTTTCCATTCTCTGGCTACTTCTTTTTGAATTACTTCTTCAACAATGGTATTCCATTCATTACATACACTGCATTGTCCCATCCATTTTGCATGTTGAGTGCCACAATTCTGACAGAAAAAAGTAGTTTTAGCCTTCGCCATTTTATATAAAGTTTATACAAAGAAAAGAAAATTACTTTGCTTTATTACAGATTGGTAACAGTAAAAAAGAGAGCCCCCCAAAAAGAATAATCATAACGGTTTGTGCAGCCCACATAACACTTCCAAATGCAGTCGATGGCTCTTCAGGAACACCAAATAAGGTAAAGGCACCGGCAACAGCCAATGGGTATAGGCCAATTCCTCCGTTTGTTGCTGCAATACTAAAGCCACCAGCAATAAACCCAACTAAAATTCCACCAAACGGAACCTGCAACCCCTCTATTGCAGGAATAGTGGCCCAAAACATAAGTACATACATTGCCCAAATAAATACCGTATGAAAAATAAAGGCCCATTTGTTTTTCATTCTAAAAATACTAGTCACTCCTTCCACAAGACTTTTAGTGAAATTTTTGATTTTTAAACCAACACCTTTTGTAGATTTTCTAACATATTTATAGAAAAAGAAACCACCAATAATACACGCCACCAGAACAATAATAATTTTAATAGGATCTAGCTTTTCTTTGACCAATTGAAAGATAAAATCAAACTGAATTAATAGGGTTATTCCAATAATAAGAAACATCATCACTAAATCTGCAATGCGTTCTGCCACAATGGTTCCAAAGCCTTTTTCAAATGGAATATTTTCATAATTAGCCATTACACTAGCTCTAGATACTTCACCAGCCCTAGGAATTGCTAAGTTTACAAAATAACCAATTAACACGGCTAGTGTACTGTTTATAAACCGAGGTGTGTATCCCATGGGTTCTAACATAAATTTCCATCTATAAGCTCTAGATAAGTGACTTAAAATACCAAAAAATAAGCCTAAAAAAATCCACCAGTAATTGGCATTTTTAAAATATTCTAAAAGTGTTTTTGGAGGTATTATGGTAAATAAATACCAAACCAAGCCTCCTCCAAAAAGAAGTGGAATAATTATTTTTACTATTTTTTTGGTTCTAGAATTCAAAACTAAGTAAGTAAGTTTGTGGTTTCATTTGGAAAAACAAGTGAGGGTTTAAAAACAGTAGCCTCTTCAAAATCTAAAAAAGCATAGGTAATTAAAATTATAATATCTCCAACAGCTACCCTTCTAGCTGCTGCTCCATTTAGGGTAATTTCACCACTTTTTCTTGGCCCAGGAATAACATAGGTTTCTAACCGTTCTCCATTGTTGTTGTTTACAATTTGAATACGTTCTCCTTCTATGATATTTGCAGCATTCATTAGGTCTTCGTCTATGGTAATACTGCCTACGTAATTTAAATCTGCGCCTGTTACTTTAACACGGTGGATTTTTGATTTAACAACTTGAACTAACATCCTGCAAAAGTACTACTTTTTTAAAAATTTGAAATGATTAAATACGCTAAAAAGAAGTTAAGAATTTAATGAAATTGTGTCAATCAATCGAATCTCTCTGGCATATACAGCAATGAAAGCACGGTAGTTCTTTTTAGGGAGAATTTTTGTTGCGCTTTTTAAGGTTTCTTCCTCTGCAATGGTAAAATATTCTAAGGTAAACAGAGGCTGTTGGATAAACTTACTTGCCACCCACTTATTAATATCGGTTAATGGTAGGTGATTTATTTTCTTTTTTACTTCATGCAATGTTTGATAAATAATTGTAGCGGCTTCTTTTTCCTCTGAGGTTAAACGAGTATTTCTAGAACTCATTGCCAAGCCACTAGGCTCTCTATGGGTAGCGCAGCATACAACGGTTACATCTAGCGCTGTTTTCTCTACCATCTTTTTAATTATTTGTAGTTGTTGAAAGTCTTTTTCTCCAAAATAAGCATTAGTAGGCAGTATAATTTCAAACAGTTTTTTTACAATAGTGCCAACACCATTAAAATGACCCTCTCTGTATTTTCCTTCCATTTGAGTTTCTAAACCATCAAAATTAAAATGAACAGATGAAACGGTATTTGTGTAAATCTCCTTCACCGAAGGAATAAAAACAACATCACAAGAGATGCTTTCTAGCAAGCTTAAATCGCTCTCAAGAGTTCTAGGGTAGTTCTCTAAATCTTCTTTTTTATTAAACTGTGTAGGGTTTACAAAAATACTAGCAATGGTAATGTCATTATTTTCTATAGATTTCTCTAATAAGGAAAGGTGGCCTTTATGTAGTGCCCCCATTGTAGGGACAAAACCAATTTTAGAGTTTTCAGAACGAAACTCTTTAAAATACGTTTTAAGTTCTTTCTTGGTTTTAAAAACCTTCATAATAGATTATAGTCTAAGACCGCAAACTTAGTATTTTAACATGACTTTTGCATAAAATTTCGTACTTTTGCAAACTTATATAAAGGCTTGAATTTAATGAAAGATAAGAGAATATTGTATGTTTCTTCAGAGGTTGTACCTTATTTGCCAGAAACAGAGATAGCATCTACTGCATTTAATGTAGCAAAGAAGGCGCATTCTAAAGGTGTACAGACAAGAATATTTATGCCTCGCTTTGGGGTAATTAACGAGAGAAGACACCAACTGCACGAAGTAATTCGTTTGTCTGGGATGAATTTAATAATCAATGACATGGACATGCCTTTGATTATTAAAGTAGCCTCCATTCCTAAAGAAAGAATGCAGGTTTATTTTATTGACAATGATGAATATTTCAAAAGAAAAGCAATTTTTTCTGATGAAGATGATCAGCTTTTTTCAGACAATGATGAAAGAGCTATTTTCTTTGCCAAAGGAGTTGTTGAAACAGTAAAGAAATTAAATTGGGCGCCAGATATTATTCATGTTCATGGATGGATGGCATCATTATTGCCATTATACATCAAAGAATATTATAGTGATGAGCCTTTGTTTTCAGAAAGTAAAATTGTAACCTCTGTTTATGATAAAGATTTTGAAGGGTCTCTAAACAGTGGGCTTGCTGAAAAAATTAAATTTGACAAGATTTCAGGTGATAAAATTAGCATATTACAAGAACCAAATTACACAAATATCATAAAAAGCGCGGTATCAAACTCTGATGCAATTGTTCAAGGAAGCTCAGAAATTCCTGAAGAGATTGCAGAAGAAATTCGTAATAGAGATGTTCCTGCATTATCATTTCAAGAAGAAGATTCTTTTGAATCGTATTTAAATTTTTATAAAGAACTTATATCAGAAGAGTAAACTTAGGGTGGTTATGTTAAGAAAATATATAAAAGCAACAGTATATGTTGCAGTTACAGTGTTTCTTTTTGGGTCGATGATTTCTTGTGAAGAAGATTTTACAGACATTGGAACATCAATAGTTAATAATGGTGAGTTTACAACAAATGACACCATTTTTGAAATAGAGGTTACTGCTAAAAACATAGAAAATGTTCAAGCAGACGGATTGGCTATTGGCGGAGTCTTGGGGCAATATTTATTAGGTGTTTACAACAATAATAATTACAAGAAAATAGAAGCATCTATTATTTCTCAGCTAAATATTCCTTTTAACCTAACTCAAGTAGCTAATGAATACGGATCAGATACTACCGTTGTTACTTTAATAGACACAGTATTGTTGAGGATCCCTTACAATGCTTCTTTGCTAAGTACTACAACTCTTGGTTCAGAATTTATATTAGATTCAATTATTGGAAATCAAACGCAACCCTTTACCTTAAACATATTTAGAATAGAAACCTATTTAAGTAACTTAAACCCAACAACACCCTCTGTACTTAACACCTATTTTTCAGATCATCTTTATGAGGTTGCTCCAGAAAAATTAAATCTCATTGAAAATATTCAGTTTACACCCAACAGATCAGATACCGCTCATTTTGTTACCAGAAAACTAAGTACAGGTTTGGTATATGACACAGATACAATCCGATATCCAAATTCTAGCCCTTCTATAAGCATTCCTCTAAAAGAAGATTTGATAAAAGAACTTCTTTTTGACCAGTACGACACTCCAAACTTTGCTTCTCAAGACGCATTCAATAATTATTTTAGAGGAATAAAAATACAAGCAGAAGGAGACAATGGTTCTTTAATGTCTTTAAGCTTTAATAGCAATACTCTTCAGCCTTTAATAGATATTTATTATACAAATACCGTATTAGTTGAAGGAGGTACCGTTGTTATTGATACTATAAAAAAGACAGATACTTTTTTATTGTCTGGAATAAGAAATAACGTGTATAAAATGACTCCAGGTCAAACACCAGGGTTTAACAATGTTCCAATTCAAGGAACTGCAGGGTCAGTAGCTCAGTTAAAAATTTTAGGGGATGACAATGATCTAAACGGAATACCAGATAAATTAGAAGAATTGAGAACAAAAAACTGGTTGATAAATGATGCAAGTGTTACCTTGTATATAGATCAAGACCTGGTTGAAACAGATACAACTGCTACTCCATATCAGTTATTCATATATAAAGATGGTTTAAATAGTGCAGGCATACAAACCCCAAATCAAATTTTGGATTACATCACAGAAGGAGTAAACGAGGTAGGAGGCTCTTTAGAGTTAGATGATCTTAATAGACCAGATAGTTATACATTTAAAATAACAGACTATATTTCAGAACTGCTCTCTGGCACTACAAGCGATTTACCTTCGCTTGGTGTAAAAGCTTTTAATCCAACAGACCTTCCTGCTTCAGCTGTAGATACTGTAGTTAGAAATTATAATTGGAATCCAAAAGCAATCATGTTGCTAAATCACAATACTCAAGACGCTTCTAGAAAAGCTAGATTAAAAATATCATATACACTCAAGACAGAAGAAAATTAAAAAAATTAAATTGAAAAAGAATTTTTATGTGTGGAATTACAGGATACATAGGTCATAAAAACGCATATCCAATCATTATAAATGGATTAAAAAGGCTAGAGTATAGAGGATATGATAGTGCTGGTATTATGACGTATGACGGAACAGAGATGAACCTTTCTAAAACAAAGGGGAAAGTATCTGCTTTAGAAAAAATAATAGAGAACAATCCAAAAAGAAAAGAGGGAACCATAGGAATTGGCCACACAAGATGGGCCACACATGGAGTTCCTAATGATGTTAATTCTCACCCACACGCATCTCAATCAGGAGAATTAGTGATAGTGCATAACGGAATCATAGAAAATTATGATACCCTAAGAAAAGAATTAATATCTAGAGGCTATACTTTTCAGAGTGATACAGACACAGAGGTTCTTGTAAACTTAATTGAAGAAGTAAAAAAACAAGAAAATTGTAAATTAGGGAAGGCCGTTCAAATTGCCCTTACCCAGGTAACTGGCGCCTATGCGATTGCTGTTTTTGACAAGAATAAGCCAAATGAAATTATTGTTGCAAGATTAGGAAGCCCTATAGCAATTGGTGTAGGGAAGAATAATGAAGAGTTTTTTATAGCTTCAGACGCTTCACCTTTTATAGAGTATACAAAAAATGTTGTGTATTTAGAAGATGAAGAGATGGCTATTATTAAGTTAGGAAGAGATATCCGAGTAAGAAAAATAATGGATGATTCATCTGTAGATGCAACTATCCAAGAACTTAAATTAAGCCTAGAACAAATAGAAAAGGGTGGGTATGATCATTTTATGATCAAAGAAATTCACGAGCAACCAAAAGCTATTACAGACACCTATAGAGGGAGAATGTTGGCAGACGAAGGAATTATACGAATGGCTGGGGTAGATGATAACCTTCAAAGATTTTTAAATGCAGAACGCATTATCATTGTAGCCTGTGGTACCTCTTGGCATGCAGGACTGGTTGGAGAATATCTTCTTGAAGACATGGCAAGAATACCTGTTGAGGTAGAATATGCCTCTGAATTTAGATATAGAAACCCAATTATAACTCCTAAAGATATTGTAATTGCTATTTCTCAATCTGGAGAAACTGCCGATACCTTGGCTGCCATAAAGCTAGCAAAATCTAAAGGAGCATTTGTTTTTGGAGTGTGTAATGTGGTAGGTTCTTCTATTGCCAGAGAAACACATGCTGGAGCCTATACGCATGCAGGGCCAGAAATTGGAGTTGCATCTACCAAGGCGTTTACAACTCAAATTACGGTATTGTCATTAATAGCATTAAAATTAGCAAAAGCCAAAGGAACACTTTCAAATTCAGAATTTCACGGCTACCTCCAAAAAATGCAATTAATTCCTTCTAAGGTTCAAAAATTATTAGAATTAGATAGTAAGGTTAAAGAAATAGCGAGTATCTATAAAGACGCTAAAAACTGTCTATACTTAGGAAGAGGGTTCAACTTTCCTGTAGCATTAGAAGGCGCTTTAAAACTCAAAGAAATATCCTATATTCATGCAGAGGGCTACCCTGCAGCAGAAATGAAACACGGTCCTATTGCTTTAATTGATGAGAACATGCCTCTTTTTGTGATTGCCACCAATAAAGGGCATTATGAAAAAGTAGTCAGTAATATTCAAGAAATTAAATCTAGAAGTGGTAAAATTATTGCCATAGTTACTGAAGGAGACATCACAGTAAAAGAAATTGCAGATCATGTGATAGAAATACCGGAAACAGAAGAAGCGCTTACACCTTTGTTAACAACTATTCCTTTTCAACTATTGTCATATCATATTGCAGTAATGTTAGATAAAAACGTAGATCAACCAAGAAATTTAGCAAAATCTGTTACGGTGGAGTAAAGTTGTAGAGGGTTACAAATTCAAAACCACAAGAAAACTCTATTACAGTGGAGTAGTTTGTGATGGGTTATCTTTTTTAGTTACAATTTCTATATTTACAACATGGAAAAGGGCATTTTAATTTTACTAGGAACTTTTATTGTAGTAGCCATTTTACACGTTGTGTCTATGAAAATGACCAAGATTTCTGAGGCTAAAAAATCATCATTTCGAAAAGTATTTTTTTATATCTATGGTGTTTTCTTAATACTTAGTGGAATTTTACAGTGTATAGAGAAAAATGAAATTCGTTTTTTTTTTTAATACAGTCTTTATGTGGCTTGGCATTCGTAATTTTAAATTTCACAGGAAAGATGCAACAAAAAACGAGCTAAATCTTATCATGAACGTGGCTATGTTCTCCCTC
>MDTG01386015.1_pt1 | contig 11880 bp, 23 predicted proteins | sample 811421 | NCBI WGS metagenome assembly MDTG01 (sample SAMN05326645, study PRJNA326480) | marine metagenome | isolation source: seawater | place: Pacific Ocean: South East | collected 2011 | reverse complement strand
CTTCGTATTGCCAGTAACCTAGCATACCAAAGTACAGTAGTCCAGTCAGACCCACTGCCCAAGGGATTGATTGCTTGCCCATGTTACATTCCTCCTTTCTATTGTGTTGTCGTACCATTCATGAAGATAACGGAGTAAACCTCGTGTGAGGCGCTCACTCCCACTCCTCTTCATCAGCGTCATCGCCTTCGATTGATCCACCAGCTGCAGAAATTTTCTCTGCTGCTTTAGAAGACCATTCTCCAACAGTAACTGTAAGTGCTGTGTTAATTCTACCAGATCCTAGAAGTTTGTCAATTCCCATTTCGGTCAAATCTACTGAATCTTTTCCGTTAGCCATACCTTCCAAATCGCTTACATTGCAAGTTACGTGAACAGTTCTTAGGCTAGGGTCACGGTTGAAACCATGCATTCCCCAGTGCCCAGGCATATACTTAATTCGAGTCATAACGCGGTGCTTGTTCATACCAGCATTACCACGTCCTCCACGCTTACCAGCTCCACGTCCAGCCTTGTGACCTCTTCCGTGTGTGCGACAGCGTCCACGATGTTTGTTTGCTTTACTCATCATTCTCACCTCAAATCATTCTCTCAACCAATGCTGAGATTTCGTCTCCACGAGCTCCTAACGCTCCTCCGACTACGAAGGTACGCTTTAGACCACCCCAGCCCTTTGGGCCGACTGGTGGATGTAATCTGAATACACGCTTCATTTCAGGCAAGTCCTTGACGGTAGCATCACCTGCAACGATAGCTGCTGCGAATTCCTTGATAGATCCATAATCTGTAGATTCCTTCACATATGCATCAGTAATTGGTTTTTCACCTACAAGACGACCGCGTTCTGCAATCATCTTCTCTACTAAATCAGCATCTGCATTACCCCAGGTAATGTAATCCTTAGCCTTCTGAAGCATTCCTTTGTACTGTGCATTTTCAGGAATAATGACTGCGTGATTAACACGTGTCAAATTCAGCATAGCCATAGTTTCTCTGATTGAGCGCTCGACTTTAACATCGGAGCGAGCTCTTACAACAATCCAACTCATTCTAGAATCCTCCCTTTGTGGATGAATAATTCTGCACGCTGAGAATCATTAACTCTAGTTCGGTTAATTTCAGCTAATGCATTGAAAGTTGCTGCTGCGTAATTGATAGTGGTTCTTGTCTGTCCTTTTGTACGAGAAAGTACATCTGAAACACCTGCTAGTTCAAGAACACGCTTACCGGTTTCACCGATAACCAATCCCTTACCTGCAGGTGCAGGCATCAGTGTTACACGGGTAGAACCTGCTTGTCCCTGAACCTTGAATGGAACAGAAGTTCCAGGACCTACGCTTGATTCCCAAGATCCGTTACCACGCTGAATTTGAATTAGACTTAGTTTAGCAGCAGTAAGAGCCTTGCGGATAGTTTGAGCAACTTCCTTACCCTTAGCCATTGCTAAACCTACATATCCGTCTTTGTTACCTACACAGGCCATAACATTGAATCGAACACGACGTCCAGAGTCAGTCATTCTTTGAACCATATTTACTTTGATAACTTCATCTTCTAGATTTGGAATCAATGCATCTACGATTTCAACTTCACGAATTGGTAAACCAGACGCTAATGCTTGCTCGTAAGTTACGATTCGACCCGCCATTACTTCACGGCCTAAACGTGTCTTAGGCGACCATGATCGTAGAGCGGATATTGCTTCATCAGATGATGTGCGACGGCGGCGGCGGCCTCCATCGTTTTGCTCTTCTTCCTCTGGTGCAAAGGCCTTAATCAGACCCGGTGCCATCTGGGATGTATCTTCACTCATATCAGAACGCCTCCTCAATCTTTGACTTGGTTGCTTCAACTGTTGAAGCATAAGAATCGTCTATGTGCGCACCATTCAGGCGATCTTCTCCAGGAAGTACAGATTCCCCATGAGGAATCTCTAATCCTGCATCAACCATTCCTTTCAGAGCAGCGAACACACGGTTTCCGTTTGTACTAGCAGCCAATCCAATGTCAAGCACTGCTTCATCATGTCCTGCAGCAAGTGCGGACTTTCCGAGAGCGTAGCCTACTAGATAGGATGCTGGAATATTTTTGCGAGAGTTTGACTCTGGCCATCCATAGCGAGACACCAAATCATCGCCAGTAACAGTCAATTCGACTTTGTCTCCATCTCGCTCCCAAGAAACTACTTGACATACAACACGAGTGTTGGAAATTCTAACCACTGCACGAGAGATTCCGCTCTTCAGTAGTTTTAGACGGCGGCGATAATCTGTTTCACCAGATCTTCGGCGACGGAATTGATTGCGTTGTCGTGGTCCGTTAGCCATCACTCATCACCTCCAATGGAGATTCCTTCAACACCCATCTGAGCCTTCATATGAGCTATTGAACGGTAAGATCCACCTTTTGCCTTTAGGTAATAGTGGCGGTATTGTGAACTCTTCAGAGTTCCATCTTCACGCATTCCCTTCAGGGTGCGCCTTTGAGCACGGATTGTAGCCATCCATTGCTGCTTTCGAGGATTACGAGCATTGGCAGAACCAGATCTTTTTCCTTGACCTTTTTGGCGTCCTTTCTGCTTCTGTTCCTGACGCTTAAGAGCACGGACACGGGAAGTTCCCTTGATTGCCTTAGCCTTAATCCATCCATTGTCTATAGCTTCGCGGATATCTTCTTTCTGAACAGATTGTGCAACCTGGTCGAGGTAAGAAGGGTTAATCCAAACACGGTGAACACCGCACTTTAGAATTTGAGCTGCCATCTTCTTTTGATTAGTTATCTGCATCAGCGTTCCCTCCTGCGATTTAGTACTCTAATTCCTAATTCATCCGCTCTTGAGTGAATAATCTCTCTCTTGCGACCACCGACTGTAGCGCCAACACGGGCTGCTTGTGTCTCAGCATCGATACTGTCTAAGTCACTAGAATTGTGAACCATAACTTCTTCGAAACCTGATGGGTGTAGGCCATTTGCTGCCTTCACCTTACCATGTCCGATTCTTACAAGAGATCCACGGTACTTGTAATTGCGGCGTTGCTTGTTATCCATACCGTGAGGTTTTCTCCATCCGGAACGTGATAGACGCTTGTAACGGAACCATTCGGTTCTACGGAAAGAAGGAGTTCCTTTCTTCTGAGCAGCGCGCAATGCTAATGCTGCCTTCATGTCATCAGATAGAATTGGTTTCTGACGAGCGACGTGTTCTTCATCGAATTCCTCATCATCCCAGTCTTCATCATCATAGTCATCGTCATCAACTTCATCGTCGATTTCTTCTTCTACGATTTCTTCTTCTGCAGGAGCTGATTCTTCTGCACCATCTTGTAAGCGTGCGATCAAGTCTGCTTTCTTTCCAGAAACAGGCAATCCTGCTTCTTTTAGCAACTCCTTGAGTTCAGCAACAGTCATATTTTCGTAATCACTCATCTCAATTCCTCCATCATGCCTTCTCGATCAGGTAAATTCCATCCTGGAATACACGCCTGTCACGCTTCTTTACGGTAGTGCAACGTTCGATGTTGGCTGCAGTTTGTCCAACTGCTTCCTTGTCCATACCACTGACTGTCACTTCAGTCTTGTTCTGAACCTTAACTTCGACGCCGTTAACGATTACAGCAGACCTTGGGACGCGCTCTCCGAAGTAATTGTTTACTACGAATTCGTTACCCTTTACTGCTAGTGTCATAGGGAAGTGAGAGTAAAGTGCCTTCAATTTGTATGTGAAGCCTTCTGTAACTCCCTTAACCATATTGTTCAAGTGTGCATTCCATGTTCCTGCAAGAGCTCTCTCTTTACGACGAGGAAGATCGATGCGAACTAGTAAAGCGCCACCCTCTTGGAAAATGTCGTGCCTAGCACTAGCAAATTCCCTAGATAGGTTACCCTTAGGTCCTGTGATAGTGACCATGTCACCATCAATCGTTGCAGAAACCCCTTCAGGAATTTCTACTGTGTGTTCAATTCGGTCTAATTTTACCATCCTAATCACCTCAGAAAACATATGCAAGGAGTTTACCGCCAATTCGGCTTTCCTTTGCATCTTTGTGGTGCATAATACCACTGTTAGTAGTCAAAATCAGTAGCCCGAAATCTTGTGCAGGAAGGTAGCGACCTTCCCACTTATCGAACTCCTGGCGGCGGACTGAGTGGCGTGGCTTAACAACACCACATTCGTTTATGGCGCCACGAAGTTGCACGATGTAACTTCCTCCACGTCCGTCGTCGTTCTTCTCAATCGCTCCGACGTAGCCGGAGGTTTGCATTATCTCTAGAACAGATCCAAGCAACTTGGAAGCTGGAGAGAGGTCTACGTTATATTTACCAGCTTGCTCTGCATTGTAGAGTTTAGCTAGTGCATCATTAAGGGGGTCAAACTGCATCATAATCACCTCAATTCATTTTCTTAAATCCTATTTCGGGAGCTACATCGCGGAAACACTGCCTGCATAGGCGTAGTCCATGACGGCGAATCATTCCTCGGCGGCGTCCACATCTGCGACATCCGTTTGTTCTTCCAATATTTTCACCATGGTCTCGTGCCATTTTCACTCCTCCAAGATTGTGATGCCAAAATTCTCAACAAACCATGCTCTGGCTTCATCAGCATTGGTTCGGTGGCTCTGTGCAACTTTTGCACTGCGACGTCGGCGACGACTGACACGGTGGCCAGGCCTCTCAAGCACGACATTAATGTCCATGCCAAAGATACCGATATCTGGATCATATTTTTGTTCAGGTAAGTCAGTATAATCTGGAATTCCAAAAGAAAGGTTTCCAGTTCTGTCAAAGTTCCAAGTTGGGATAATGTTCTCACGAACCCAAAATGCATCTTTGAGGAATTTATTGATTGATTCCGAGTCCCTCATTGTAGCCTTACATCCGATATGGAATCCTACACGTACCTTGAGGTCACGGTTCTGTTGCTTACCTAATGTTCTGACTGGAGTAACTCCGGTTACCAAGTTTAGAACCTTTTCAGCATTGGATAGGCGATCTCCACCTTCACCAACACCGATGTTGACTACTACCTTGGAAATTTGTGGAACCGCCATTGGGTTAACTGACTCACTCATTGGCTCACCTCCACACCAGGTAGAACACAGCTACCGACTGCGAATACGTTGTCAGTAATTGTTCCAAATCCATCAAATTCAACTTCATTAGGCATACTTGAACGCTTTACGATAACATCGGTGACGTCTGCAAGTTTTCCAACGTGAACTCCACCAACCAGCATACATCTGGTTCCTTCACCGAACTTTATGTGTTCGAGAACCTTTTGATCCGGAAGTGAAATCTTCAGTGAATCTCCAGTCTTGTGCTCAGACGCATCATCTACCAAGATGTTACGTCCATCGTGAAGGTGAACCTGAGTCTTTCCTCCCTTAATTGTTGATTTGCCTTCAACACGGCAAACTTTCCAACCAGCTTCTTCAGCAGAAATTGCTCTGTACCTTAGGCGACCATTTGTGTCTAATACACAGCGGTAATTTTCTTCTCCCAAAGTTAGAACATCCATTATTCCTACTCCACGGCGTGTGTCTTTGACAACACGGCCATCGACCTTAGCAAGGCCATTGTGCAGTATTGTTCTAACTTCACGGGTGGATCTAGCAAGACCGATTACATCTCGGATTACAATATTCAAAGGCATGCATCTCTCAAGACTATGAGCACCTGCACGTGGACGTGTTACCCAAACTGTTGTCTTACGTGGAAGAGGCCAGCTACGAGGGATGGCCAATCGCTTCAAATGACTACTACTTCCCATTTCATTCAACTCCTATCTGCGGTCAAATGTTGCATTCGCAACTTGTCCGTCTCGTCTAACTTAACGACGACGACGTTAGAGCAGTGGACCGGCACTGCTTCTTCTCTGTTGTCTGATTTTGTAGCGGTAGCACCTTCGACGAAGATACGACCAGTATTGGATTCTACATTGATAACTTTACCAGTTAATGGATCTGCATTTCGCTTGCCACCAACTCTCTTGCCACCGTGTGCAAAATCTCCGCGAACTACACGGACTGTATCGCCGACACGGACTGTGACGGAACGTAGTCCTGCAAGACGTGCGTCTGGCTTGTCTAATAATAGGCGAGCGCGTACACGCTTGCGCTTGATGTGAATAGGCGCATTAGCTTGTGCTTTGCGCTGCTTTCCTGGTTTGCTGCTCTTGACCATTGAATCACCTCATACGATCTGTTTCGCAGTTGCTGCGATACGAGGCCAGCGTTCTGCTGCCTCACGTGATACAGGCCCTTTGATATCGGAACCTTGGACATCGCCTTTTTCATTTGTAATGACACAAGCATTGTCTTCGAATTGGACCCAAGTACCGTCGACTCTACGGAATGGACGGCGTTGGCGGATTACTACAGCGTTGAACATTTGTCGACGTGTTTCAGGAGTACCACGCTTTACTGAAACTTTGATCAAGTCTCCAACACCTGCTGCTGGGTAACGACGCATTGTGCCACCTAGCTTGCGAACGTTGATCAGTTGAGCGATCTTAGCTCCTGTGTTATCAGCCACTTGCAATCTAGCCATTGTAGGCAGGCCACGGGTTTGCTTACCTGCGATTCCACGCATCAAGCCTCACCTCCGTTGTTCTCGATAACACAGAATGAAACTGTCTTGGAAAGCGGACGGCATTCCATGATTTTCACTCTGTCACCAACTTCTACTCCGCCAATACAATTTGGAAGATGAGCAGAAAGTGCACTTGTGCGCTTTTCATATCTCTCATATTTCTGCATATAGCGAACATTGTCTCTTTCTACAACTATTGTTCTCAGCATTCCTACTCCTGCTACTGTTCCTTCAAGTACCTGGCCGCGTAGGCGCAGGGACCCGTAGAACGGGCAGTTCTCATCTCCATCCCACTCACCAGCAGGGGGTTTCACATCAACTCCGATGTCGCGCATCGTAATCACTCACTCCTATAATTGCGGTATATTCTGTCCTCGGAACGTTGCCGCATCAACGTTCCAACGATGGTAGCATCGCTGCCACCTAGATTGAATTCGATAGAACTCTTGCTAAGAATAACTTCACGGTTATTCTCTAACAAAGTGATGGTTTCTCTAGTTTCGTCAACGATTAAACCGCTGCGTCCAACTAGTCCATTATCTGGAGAAGATGTAACAATCATGTCACGTCCTATCCAAGATTGATTCAGGAGTGCGTTAACCATCTTATCGCACCTCCACATTGAATCCATTGTTTGAAAGAACTGCTGCTGCTTTTTTCTTGTGATCTCCCTGAAGTTCAATCACACGTCCTTTTACAGTTCCACCAGCAGCACATCTATTCTTCAATAGTTTAGCAAGTTTATTTATGTCGATAGCTGAATCATCGATTCCTTCGACTTTAGTAACAATCTTGCCGTAGCGTCGGCGGTCAGTGCTGATAGTGGCTTTTTGTTGCTCCTTAGCAATCTCCTGACAAATGCATAATTCGGAAGGAAGCCCACATACATTGCACATTGCAGCCATTTTCATTCACCTCCTTTCTCTTTTAATTTGATAATATCATTCAGCCATCTTAGTCTTGATGCGCGCTATTGAGCGTCGACAAGCCTTGAAAGCACCCATATTGGAAGGGGTTCCACCAAGTGACTGTTCAGCACGAAGTTGCAGAAGTTCTTCTTGCAACTCTGTCAATCTATCTTTGAGAGCATCTGCGCTCATTGAAGCGATTTCTCTGTTTGAAACATGGGTCATTCAGAACCCTCCTCTGCTGGAGCATCTTCTGCTGCTTCTGCATTCATTCTCAGTTGTTCTTCAGAGTAGATTGTGATTTCATGAGGAAGTTTGGTTCCTTTGCGCATGATTGCTACTGTAACTCCGATTGTACCTAATTTCTTGATACATACTGAGTAACCAACATCCATGTGTTCCAATGCTGTTTCTCCACAGTACTTTACGTGTCCACGTATGAACTTCTGTGTTCTGTTTCTGCTTCCAGTTAGCTTGCCTGCAAGAGTGATGATTACGCCACGCGCTCCAGCTTCCATAATGTTGAGAGCAGCAGAGTGACCCGCACGGCGGTAATACCATCCACGCTCCATAGCGCTTGCAATCTTCTCAGCCATAACTTGTGCATTCAATGCTGCATCTTCTACTTCGTCGACCTTTAGACGGGGGTTTTCAAGACTAAATCTTTCATCGAGTTGTTTCTGAAGATCATTGATAATCTTACCTTTTCGGCCAATAACCATTCCAGGGCGTTCTGCCTTGACTGTTACTTCTGTACCGTTAGGTGTTCTGCGAATATCCAATCCGCCGAATCCAGCTTTCTTGGTATTATTCATCAAGAATTCCTTGACAAGGTGGCGCTCGACGTTACGGTCGATAATGCGTCTTAGTGTACTCTTATTGTCGCTCATCATAATCACCTCAGAAGTCATCCTCCAACTCATCTTCAGCACCGCTGAAGTCTTCTAGGAATAGTTCGAGATTAACTCGGTAGTGGTTCTTTGGAGAGGCACTTCCACGTGCACGAGGAGTCCATCCTCTCTTGATTTGACCTCGATGTGCCGCACAGTGAGTAATAACCATCTCTTCAGGATCTATGTCTTCATACTGATGGCGTGCATTTTCCATGCAACTCTCTAGCAACTTAATCATGATTCGGCTAGCCTTAACAGGATACCTTCCCGGTCCAACTCCACCCTTGCGGTGACCGACCATAGAAGGTCCTGATCGCTTGCGCTTCTTGTTTCCAGAACCTAAGCGGAATGGAACTGCAACAGCCTTCTTTCGGATGTCAGGCCTGTCGCTATCAATTTTCAGTACATTGTTTAGGAAAGTTATCGCATCTCCTGCGGTACGGTGCTTGATAGCACGGGATATTTCGAATAAGTGCTTAACGTGAACATCTACATTGACTGCACGTGCTGTAGCAAGGCGGCTTCCCTGAAGTAGCTGAGTATAGCCCTTCTGAGGAAGTTCCTTACGCTTGGATCTGCGGTCCATTTCTGATTTCTTCCAACCCATATTATTCACCTCACTTCAATGCTACGTGTGTTGAAGAGCGTGTCGCACCAACACCAGGTCCAGAGTGTGTTACACTCTTTCTGGTTAGGGCGAACTCTCCTAGATAGTGTCCTATCATTTCTGGCTTGACATCTATCTCAACGAAATTCTGTCCGTTGTGAACAGCGATTCTTTTGCCGACAAATTCAGGCAGGATTGGGACGTCACGGCGATGCGTGCGAACGGTGCGGCCAGTTGAACGGCGCATACGATCGATGAAATGTTCATTTTCCGAAGATAGTCCACGAGCAATTGATCTTCGTGCACGACTAGTTAGTAAAGTAATTACTGAAGGTGCGCTTGGATCTTCTTCAGATGGCCAAAGCGGCATAGCCTTGAGTTCTTCTACTTCATATCCACGGTATGTGAATTCTTTCTTCTTGCGACCTGTTACGGTTGTGCGCTTCTTACGAGCCTTTCTTCTGCTCGCTTTTGGGGTCATAAAGGACTTCTTTTTCTTTGCCATAATAATTCACCTCAGACCTTCTTACCGCGGCCTCTTCCTGTGCGGCTTGGAGCTATGTTACCAACCTTAGCACCCGGGGGTGTACCACGGGCGACGGAGTTTGGTCCGTGAACCGCTTGGTGATTTCCACCACCGTGCGGGTGATCTACAGGGTTCATTGCAACACCACTTACGTGAGGATACAATTTTCCACGTGCCTTAGCCTTGTAATGAGCTGCACCAGCAGTTCTCAGAGGCATCTCTCCACGACCATGTCCTGCTAGAACACCAATTGTTGCTCTGCATGAGTTAGGCATGTCTTTCGATACTCCGGATGGAAGTCTAACACGAACCTTGCCATTGTCAAGATGCGCTTCGATTGTTGCAGAGTTTCCTGCAGTTCTTGCAACCTTTCCTCCATCACCAGGACGAAGTTCTAGATTGTTAATCGCAGTTCCTTCAGGAATATTTGCGATTGAAGTAATATTACCAGGCCTTAGAGAGACATTGTCACCGATTGCAACTTTAGATCCAATTGAGATTCCTTCTGTTGCAACGACTAAGTTGGTCTGACCATCCGGTAGTTTAACACGCGCTAGAGGAGCGGTGTGAACCGGACTGTGAACAAGTTCTGTGACTTCTCCAACTACATCCTTAACGCGTGGCATTGTGTTTGAACCAGGGAATCTATGACTCGCCACGCGGTAACGTGGTGAGCTTCCCTTTCGCTGTGAACGTGTACGCTTACCCATGATCTCACCTCATCAGAATGCGCCAAGTCGCATAGCAGCCTCATCTGCATGATAGCCTTCAGCGAGTCTAACGCTTGCTACCTTTCCATTCTTGGTATTACGGACATTGACTTTAGCAACTTCAGCATCGAATAATTTCTCAACTGCTTCTGCTATTTCTGATTTAGAAGCGCTGCGGCGAACAATAAACTCCAAGCGGTTACCTGCAGTTCTTGCTTCCATAGCCTTTTCTGTGATCCAAGGCATCATGATTACATCATACGGATTTACCATTCATCACACCTCCTCAATTCAGTGCCTCCACTGCTGCCTTAGTAAAGACAGTTAGACGGCCAAGATCGCCACCAGGGGCGAGGTGCTCAGCTGATAGGTCCTTAGCAGCGACAACGTCGACGCCTGGGAGATTACGTGCAGCCTTAGCAAGGCCGTCTTTGTTTGCTACAACTAATAGAACACTCTTTGGAGTCTTGTGGACACGTCCACGCATTGTAGCCTTTCCTGCTCTAATCTTACGACCATCTCTTGCACGGCGAAGATCGTCTCCAAGACCTAGAGCCTCGAAGATTGCACTGACTTTGCGAGTTCCACCAGATAGGTTGAATGCTTCAATGTCAATCTTCTTTCCATTTTCAGAATAGTCTCCTAAGATAATAGGAAGAGATGAAATTTCTTCTGCGAAACGGTGTCCACGGTTGGATACCATTTCAACATCAGTAGTTGCAGTTAGTGCAGAGTTTCGAGCAAGTCTTCTCTCGTTACGGTTTAACTTGCGAGACCAGTCTTTCTCTACCTTAGGACCATGAGCACGGCGTCCACCCAGGGTGTGCGGGTTTTGTGCACCACGGCGCTGACCGGTTCTTCTCATAATACGAGAAACACCACGTCCCTTGCCCCACCATTCGACTGAGTGCTTCATACCACTCATTGGCTTACGCTTTCCAACATGAGCGTTGGAACCGTATGCTTGTCGACGGTTAGCACGAGCGCTTGCAACAGCTAGTTTAACCAGATCTGTGCGAATTTCTGTGCTGAATGAATTAGGTAGTGAAACTTTCTTTCCTAATTCCACACCTATGTCGTAAACTTCCTGAAGCCTTCCAGCATCGAGTTCGTCTTGCTCGACATTGTTGATGATGTTGTGTACTGCCACCTTCATCTTCAGACCCCCTGTTTGCTAGCTGTGCTAACATATGTGATTTCGAACGGATGTTCGACCTTATCAGATGCACGAGTTGCATCTCGGAACCTTACCAAGCGCTTTGCAGGACCTGGAAGGCTTCCCTTGACCAATACGTATTCTGAATTAACTTCTCCATAATGAAGGAATCCTCCAGCAGGAGTGATTGCTTTTTCTTCTGCAGAAGCGATTGAAAGAATTCTCTTGTTGTATTCAGTTCTCTGGTGGTATCCAGTTTGACCACCTTGACGGATTGTCTTACGGACATATCCAGTTCCGAAGTCACCCATGTTACCATGTTGACGGCGCTTCTTTGAGTTCTTGTGAGATTGCAGTTTTCCACCGAATCTCTTGATTACACCTTGCCATCCATATCCCTTAGTAACACCGATTGCATCTACAAAGACGCCTTCGTTGAATACATCAGAAATTGAAAGTTCCTGGCCCATATTCTCCTTTGCCCACTCT
>MDTG01270023.1_pt1 | contig 11881 bp, 6 predicted proteins | sample 811421 | NCBI WGS metagenome assembly MDTG01 (sample SAMN05326645, study PRJNA326480) | marine metagenome | isolation source: seawater | place: Pacific Ocean: South East | collected 2011 | reverse complement strand
GATCGGGGTCGACGCCGAGCCGGTCCTGCAGGATCCGCCGCTCGTAGACGCCTCCGGAAGCCAATGGCGTGACGCGCGCCTGCCGCTCCCGCTCGATTTGATGCGGGCTTCGATCGCCGAAGTTTTCGCATGCGTTCATTACGACCCTCGCGCGGGTGATCCGCTCTGCTTCGGCGTCGTGCCTTGCGGCGATCGAGCAGACGCCAGCCGTGCCGCGGCCCAACTAGCCGCCGGATTGAGCATCTTGGGGGGCAAGAAGGTAGCCTACGTCTCCTGTAGCAACGGCGCTGGTTGGCTCTCCGAAGTCGTTGGCGAATCGAACCCGCTGGGTTGGGCTGACGTCGTCAACGGCAACCATGCGCTCGGCGATGTGGTGCGCAAAACATCGGTCGAAGGGCTCGATTACCTGGCGATGGGTGGTGAGGGTCAGCCCGAGCCTTCGCTCGCCGGATCTGGACTGTTGAACCTGATCGACAAGCTCAAGGCGGACCGGGACTTTGTCGTCGTTGAACTGCCGAACATGCTGGCGAAGCCTGAAGTCCCGACGACGCTACGCGCGCTTGACGCCGTCTTGTTGGCCGTGCGCGCCAAGCAGACGCCGCGGAGCGCTGTTCGCGAAGCCAAGCAGAGCGTCGAAGAGGCTGGCGCTGAGTTGCTCGCGATCATGATGCAGGCCTGAGTGTCAGGGCGCTCTCAGGCCTGCTTGTCGTCATGGCTCTGAAGCCGGTCGCGCGCCGCGATGACCAGGGAGCCACGAGTGACGAAGAAAGTCCCACAGGTATCGTGGCGGGTCCTCATTACGTCGGCCGCGCAGGACCCGTAGGGCGTGATGGGCGGACCTGCCGAGCATGAAGGCGGCGTCAGCCGCCAGCTTGTAGGCAGGCGAGTGGTGTTTTCGGAAGTAGCGATTGCGCGATTCGAACCAGTAGGCCGGCGTTCGGCCGGGGCGCGCGTGGCGCGCCGTCACGCCGGTGGATTGTCCGACGAGGTGAACCACCTTGCTGTCGGGTGCGTAACGCGTTCGCCACCCGGCGGCGGCGGCGCGACGTGTGAAGTCCAGCTCTTCGAAGTAGAGGAAGAAGTCCTCGTCAAACAGGCCGACCCGTTCGAACACCTCCCTTCTAATCAGCATGCTCGCTCCTGCGAGCCAGTCGATGTCGTGCGCCTTGTCGACTAGAGGTGGACAGGTGGCGAGGTCGCCCAGCAGCTGATGCACGAAGCCGACCCGAAGGCCGTCAGCGAACTGGTTGCCGATGTTGGGGAACCGAAACCGTGAGTGCTGCTGGGTGCCGTCGGGGTCTTCGAGCCTGCTGCCGACGATCCCGAGATCAGGGTCAGCTCGCAACGTGTCCGTGAGGACGTCGAGCGCTCGTGGACGCAGATATGTGTCCGGATTCAGGAGCAAGAAGGCGTCTGGTCGCCGATTTCTCGACAAGCCAGCTCGGACGCCGGTGTTGACGCCGTAAGCGAACCCGCCGTTCTTGCTCGACCTCTCGAGGCTCACCCATTCGCCCCATGACTGCGCTGCGATCCCCTCCGATAGCGCTCCGTAGCTGTCGTCGGGGCTGTCGTTCTCGACCACGACGACGTCAAAGTCCGCGTCGCCATCGCGTTCAGCGGCGAGGCTCTCAAGGCATGCCAGCGTCAGCGGCGCCGAGCAGTAGTTCACGATGATGATAGAGACGCGCACAGCCGCCTGAGGCGTATCGCTTCGCCGCGCAGATGGCAACTCCGTGTGGTGAACAGCGGACGGGGTAGAATGTTCCAGGGGCGGATTCTGGCTTGTCAGGCGTCGTCGTTCACGTATGCCGGTGTCCGGAAGTAGGAGCCACGAGGCGATCGCATTGGAAAACGACATCGCAGTAATCGGCATGGGAGCCCGCCTCCCGGATGCGCACACCGTGTCCGAGTTCTGGCGTAACCTCGCGTCGGGTCACTGCTCTGTGCGTGATCTAACAGAAGAGCAGCTGCTAGCAGCGGGCGAGAAGGCGCAGCGCTTCAGGGATCCGCGATACGTGAAGTCCGGCGTGATTCTCGACGGCTTCGACCAGTTTGATGCGGAGTTCTTCGGTCTGAGCCCGCGAGAGGCTGCGATCATGGATCCGCAGCATCGTCAGTTCCTGGAGTGCGCCTGGGAGGCGCTGGAGGACTCGACGCATGTCCCGGACCGCTTCGACGGCCCTGTCGGCGTCTTCGCCGGGTGCGGGATGGGCAGCTACTTCGCCTTGAACGTGCTGAGGAATCGTCAGCTGATGGAAGAGGTGGGGCTGTTCCTCCTGCGGCATACGGGGAATGACAAGGACTTCCTCGCGACGCGCGTCTCGTACTGCTTTGACCTGAAGGGCCCGAGCATCAATGTCCAGACCGCGTGCTCGACGTCGCTCGTCGCTGTCCACTACGCGTGCCAAAGCTTGCTGAGCGGTGAGATCGACATGGCGTTGGCGGGCGGCTCGACGATCGAGGTGCCGCACGGTCGCGGCTACACGTTCACCGAAGGCGAGATCCTCTCGCCGGACGGCAGGTGCCGCGCGTTCGACCATCGCTCTCGCGGCACGGTCTTTGGCAGCGGCGCCGCGGCCGTGACGCTGCGCAGGCTTGAGGACGCAGTCGCTGACCGCGACCACATCTACGCGGTGATCAAGGGATCTGCGATCAACAACGACGGTCGCAGCAAGGTCGGGTACCTCGCGCCGAGCGTCGACGGTCAAGCCGCCGCGATCGCCGAGGCGCAGGCTATCGCCGACGTAGACCCTGCCGACGTCGACTACATCGAGTGCCACGGGACGGGCACCGAGATCGGCGACCCTATTGAGGTTTCAGCTCTCGAGCAGGCCTTCGCAGGCGTCGAGAAGAAGCAGGGCTGCGGGATCGGATCGGTCAAGACCAACATCGGTCACCTCGACACGGCAGCCGGCGTCGCGAGCTTGATCAAGGTGTGCTTGTCGCTGAAACACGAGCAGCTCCCGCCGACCGTCAACTACGAAGCGCCCAACCCGATGATCGACTTCGCGCGCAGCCCGTTCTTTGTGAACGACAGGTTGCGTCCGTGGCCGCGTTCGGACCGGCCTAGGTATGCCGGGGTGCAGTCGCTAGGCGTCGGAGGCACCAACGCCCACGTAGTCGTCGGCGAGGCGCCTCACGCCGCTGCGGCCGTTCTCGCGGACGACGCGGACCGCGCCCACGTAATCGTGTGGTCCGCGCGCAACACGCGCTCGCTCGACGACTACGCTGGTAAGCTCGCGTCACACCTGCGCCAGAACCCCTCTTTGGATCTCGCCGACGTCGCGGGCACGCTCGCGCACGGCCGTCAGGCGTTCCCACGTCGCCGGGTGACGATCGGGCGCGACCACGACGAGGTGTTGCGGGCCCTCGACGGCGATGAGCCGCGCCGGGTCCATACCCACGTCGCGACCGAAGGCGCCAAGGTTGTCTTCTTGCTGCCGGGCGGCGGCGCGCAATACCGCCGCATGGGCAAGGGCCTCTACGCCACGGACCCGGTCTTCCGACAGCACGTCGATCGTGGCCTCGCGCTGATGCACGGGCACCTGGACGTCGATCTCCGCGAGGTCTGGCTCGGCGATTCGCTCGATGAGGAAGCGGCCGAAGCGGTGTTCGACCGGCCTTCGGTGCAGCTGCCCGCCATCTTCATCTGCGAGTATGCCCTGGCGCGGTGTTGGCAGGCCTGCGGGGTCGAGCCCGCCGCCCTGTTGGGTCACAGCCTCGGTGAGAACGCCGCCGCGTGCCTCGCGGGGGTGTTCTCGTTCGAGGACGGGCTGCGGCTCGTGACGCTGCGCGGCAAGCTCTTCGAGCAGGTCGAGCCCAGCGGCATGTTGAGCGTGCCGCTGTCGGAGGACGACTGCCGCCAACAGCTGCCGGAGCGCCTCGACTTGGCGGTCGTCAACGCGCCCGAGCTGTGCGTGGTCTCTGGGCGCGTGTCTGACCTGGACGCGTTCGCGGCCGTGCTGGTCGAGCGAGGGGTCGAGGTGCAGCGCGTGCGGATCGCCATCGCTGCGCACTCGCGGTTGCTCGACCCGATCCTCGATGAGTTCCGCGCGTTCTTACGTTCGTTGCGGCTCAAGCCGCCTGAGCTGCGCTTCATCTCGAATCGCACGGGTACTTGGATCACAGATGAGCAGGCCACGGATCCGGAGTACTGGGTCCAGCACCTCCGGAGCACGGTGCGCTTCGCCGCTGGCGTAGACCTGTTGCTCTCCGACGATCAGAACGTCTTCCTTGAGATTGGCCCCGGCCGGGCGTTGAGCTCGCTGGCGCGCGTGAACCCGAAGTGGACAGCAGAGCGCAGCTCGATCGCGTCGTTGCGCCACCCCGACGAGCTGGTGGATGACGCGGACCACTTCACGTGCGCGCGCGCGCGCCTCTGGGCAGCAGGCGTGGACTTGCCCTTGGCGGATATCGTGCGCGAGGGCGGCGCCCGGTTGTCGTTGCCGACCTATGCGTTTCGACACCAGCGTTACTGGGTGGACCCCGACCCATCTGTCCCTGCTGGTGCGGAGGCGGCCTCTACCGATCGCGTCGACGACGTCTCTAAGTGGCTGTGGCGACCTGAGTGGGTCGCGCGGCCCGCTGTCGCCTCCGCCGATCTCGCGGGCACTTGGATTGTCTTCGCGGACGAAGGCGGCGTCGCGCCGCGCGTCGCGGAGCGGATGCGGGCTGCGGGCGCCAGCGTCGTCGAGGTCCGCCTGGGCGACGCGTTCACCAAGCTGGGCGAGAACCGGTACGCGCTGGCCCCAGAGCTTGGAAGAGAGGGATACGACGCCTTGCTCGCAGACCTCGCCGCGAGCGGTCAGCGGGTCGTCGGCGTCGTCCACGCTTGGCTACTAACCAGCGATGAGAGCTTCCGGCCGGGCTCAAGCTTCTTTCACCGATGCGAAGAGCAGGGCTTCTTCAGCCTCTTCTTCCTCGCGCAGGCGCTGGGCGCAGATGAACTCCCCGAAGGGTTCCGCGTCGTCGTATTGACCAACGAAACGATCGGTCCTGAGGGCGGCGCCGACTCCGCGGAGAAAGCGACGGTGATTGGTCCGTGCCTCGTGATGCCGCGCGAGCTGCCCGGCCTCTCGTGCACGTTGGTCGACGTTCGTTTGCCTGCGAGGCCGCGCGGCCGGCGGGCGCGGCCGGAGCTCGATCAGCTCGCGGGTCAGGTCTTGTCAGAGCTGACTTCGAGCAACTCAGGTGTCGTCGCGATCCGCGGCGCAGACCGCTGGGAGCGCGAGCACGCGGCCGGCGATCTCCCCGTCGGCGACGGTGAGATGCCGGCGCTGCTGCGCGACCGCGGCACCTACTTGATCACGGGCGGTCTCGGCGGCGTTGGGTCGTTGGTGGCTGAGTGGCTCGTGCGAGTTGTAGGCGCGCGGGTCGTGTTAGTGGGTCGCCGCCGGCTGCCGGAGCGGGATGATTGGGACAAGGAGTTGGCGTCTTCGGGCGACAGCTGGGCCGCGCGGACGATCCAGAAGGTCCGGTTCCTTGAGTCTCTCGGCGGCGAGGTGCACGTCTGTTCTGCGGACGTCGCGAACGTTATCGAGATGGAGCGCGTCGTCGCGCACGCTCGCTCGCAGTGCGGAGAAATCCACGGCGTCTTCCACGCCGCCGGCGTCGTCGAGGACGAGCTCATCGCGAGCAAAGAGCAGGCCACCGTCGAGCGCGTCATGGCGCCCAAGGTCCAGGGAGCGCTGGTCCTCGACGAGGTCCTTGGAGACGAGCCCGTCGACTTCACCGTGCTGTTCTCTTCCACCAGCGCGGTGCTCGGCCCGCCTGGGCAGGTCGATTACACCGCGGCGAATGCGTTCCTTAACGCAATCGCACGGCGGCGTTCGTCCGCCGGCAAGCCTACGCTGGCGCTCCAGTGGGGGGTGTGGAACCGCGTCGGCATGACGTCCAACGTCGGCGCCGAGGCGGACGGCGCAGGCGGTCGGCCCGAGGCGGTCAACGAGCCGCTGTTCGACGAGCTGGTCCGAGTCGGCGTCGACGAGGTCTTGCTGAATGCGCGGTTGTCCTGCGATTCGTCGTGGTTGTTGGACGAGCATAGGACGGCTGCAGGCCACGCGTTGCTGCCTGGCACCGGGTATCTGGAGATGGCCGCTGAAGCGCTCGCGGCCGTCGGCGAAGAAAACGGCTTCGAGCTGCGAGACCTCTACTTCTTCCAGCCGCTTTACGTCGCTGACGGCGAGCAGCGGCTGGCCCGCGTTCGGCTGCGGCGGAGCATTGAAGGCTTCGAGCTGCAGGTCCAGAGTCAGGACGAGGACGCTGGCTGGCAGACGCATTCACAGGCGCGGGTCTTGCTGCGCGCCATGCAGCCGCCAACGGACTTTGACTTGGCCATGCACGACGCTGCGTGCGGAGCGCCGACGAAGGCGTCGCCGCAGGCGTGGTTGCCGTCGCCTCAAGAAGCGCACCTTCGTTTCGGTCCCAGGTGGCGGGTTGTTCGTGAGGTGCGAATAGCCAACGGAAAGGCGGCCGCGCACGTTGCCTTGCCGAGTGAGTTCGCTGCCGAGACAGGGCGTTACCGCCTGCACCCTGCCGCGCTTGACCTCGCGACTGGCTTCGCGATGAAACTCATCCCGGGCTACGACGGCTCCCGCCTCTGGGTGCCGCTCGCCTACCGGAGCGTTCGTGTCTTTGGTCGCCTACCGGCAGAGTACCGCAGCTGCGTTACTAGCTGTGAGCGGGTCGACACGGCAGGGGACATCTACAGCGTCGACCTAACGCTCTGCACCCTCGACGGCGCCGTGGTCGTAGAGGTCGAAGGGTTCCAGCTGCGACGCCTCGCGCCAGACCAGGAGTTCGCGGTCGCCGCCTCGGTCGGCGTCGCTGCGCGGTCCCCCGCAGGGTCCGGTTCGTCTGTCGGCGGCTCTGCCGCTGAACAGCTGCTGAATGAGAACATCCAGAAAGGCATCCTCGCCTCTGAGGGTGTTGAGGTGCTGCGTCGAATCCTCTCGCGCGAGCTCCCCGTTGAGTGTGTGGTGACCTCGGTGCCCCTACCCGGTCTCTTCGCTGAACTGGAACGCGCTCAGGCCAACGCGGCGGACGATGGCGACAAGTTCTCTAGGCCGGAGCTCGACACGGACTACGTCGCGCCCGGCGACGACATCGAGAAGACCCTGGTGAGCTTCTGGGAAGATTTGCTCGGCATCGATCAAATCGGTGTGCACGACGACTTCTTCGAGCTAGGCGGGCACTCGCTGATCGCGGTTCGACTCTTCGCTCGGATCAAGAAGACGTTCCGCGTCGACTATCCGATGTCGGTCCTGTTCGAGGCGCCCACCGTCGCGAAGTGCGCAGATATGTTGCGCGCCGATGGCGTCGCTGGGGACGACTCGTCCGCAGAGCGGGCCGAGCCGGTGTCAAAGAGCCGCTTCAAGTATCTCGTCGGGATGCACCCGAGCAGACACGGCGACGGCACCCCGTTCTTCCTCGTTGCTGGCATGTTCGGCAACGTCTTGAACCTGCGTCACCTCGCTCAGCTCGTGGGCGCGGACCGCCCGTTCTATGGTCTGCAGGCGAGGGGCCTCTTCGGCGACAGCGAGCCACACCAAACGTTCGAGGAAGCTGCGCGCGACTACATCGCTGAGCTGCGTACGGTCCAGCCACACGGACCGTACTTGCTCGGAGGATTCTCAGGCGGGGGCCTAACCGCCTATGAGATGGCGAGGCAATTGCGGGCGGCGGGCGAACAGGTCGCGCGGCTCGTATTGCTGGACACGCCGCTTCCGACCAAAGGCGTCGTCGGTCGCGGCGATCGACTAAAGATCCAGTGGCAGCGTTTGAAGACCCAGGGTCCGGTCTACGTCGGGCGTTGGTTAAAGAACCGCGTCGCGTGGGAGCTCGGCAAGATCCAGCGACGGCTCGGCGGCGCCGAGGAGGTGGAGGAGCCCGCGACCTTCCACTCTCAGGTCGTAGAAGCTGCCTTCCGCGCCGCGCTGTCGCGTTATCGGGTAGAGGCGCTCGACGTTCCAACGTGGTTGTTCCGTCCAGCTTTGGACAAGACCTACGACCTCGGCGGTGGGCGCTTCGCCAACAAAGACCGGGAGCTCGTTCAGGAAGACAACGGGTGGACAGCGTTTCTCCCGGAGTTGCGCGTCGTGGAGACCCCAGGTGACCATGACAGCATGGTCTTGGAGCCGAACGTGCGGTCCCTCGCGACGGTCCTCCGCGGGGCCATCGACGCGCGCTAGTCCGCGGCCTCCCCTGGCGCTTTGCTGCCTTCAGCCGTCCGCGCGCTGCGGCGACCGCGGCCGCAGCAGGCGGCCGCGCGCAGCTGCTCGGCGTCCTGTCGACGTGGGCGCAGTCGCCGTTTGCTGCGCGTGGGACACGCACGCGAGCCCGCCTGCGATCGCGATGAACATCGCAGGACGCATGGCGTTCACGAGGTTGTCGATCACCATCATCAGCAAGACCAAGCCCGCCCCGATGACTTCGGGACGTCCGGCGCGCGCCGTGACGGCCCGGGCGGCTGGCAGCCACGCGATCGCCTGCATACCGACGAGGCCTATCAGCCCGGACGTGACCACCGTGATGATCCAAAGGCTGTCCGGGATGGCGGTCCGGACGTCCCCCGTCCACGGGTTGACGCTGTTCACAAAGTTCTGCTTTCCGACCCCGAACAGCGGGTGGTCCCAGAGTGACCTCAGCAGCACCTCTTCGTTCGCGAAGCGATATGCGATGCTCTGCGCCCGGTCTGCAGAGATCATCTCGGTCAGCTCGACGACCGCGGGTTCTACGACTCCATTGAACGCGATCCTCATCACCAAGAACGCCGGCACCATCAGCACGAGCGCGCGTCGCGGCCAGCGCGCGAACGTGGGCGATAGCAGCGCCAACGACACGAGGCACAACAAGGTTGCTCCGGTCGACTTGCACAGCAAGACGGTGCCGGCCAGCATGGCGACGAAGTAGCCGATCGGTATCCCCGCGATCCTGCGCGGGCCCGCGGATCGCCAGAGGCACGCGCCGGCGACCGTCGCCCCGGCCAACCACAGGGCCAGCTCGAGGCCGTGTCGCATGAAGACCATCGGCCGGAACCCTCCCCCGCGGATCGTCTGCGCGAACACGTGCTGAGCCTGGCCGTAGAAGATGCGGTGGAGCTGCGGGCTCATCCTCACCTCAAACAGCGCGAACGGCGCGTAGACGAGGCCGGACAGGAACAAGGTCCACAACAGATCCCTGATCCCTTCGCGTGAGTTGAGGTAGAGCCGACCGATCAGGTAGGGGATGCCCCAGTCAACGCCGCTGGACCACACCTGGGCGAACGCGTCGCGTAGTCCGGCATCGTTGATGACGGACGTCACCGCTGCGGACAGCAGCCACGCCAACATCGCTAGGTCCGGCAGCCTCGGCTGGAACCGGAGCAGGGCCTTCGGGTCGAACAGCAGGACTCCGAGGATCAGGCCGTATGAGACCGCGGCGGGCTTGTCGAGGTCGGGCAGACCGGGCAGCGGGATCTCTAGGACAGGCAAGGCCAGCCAGCCGACAGCGAGGGACGCCAGCGCCGCACGACGCGGCGACATCAGCGCGAACAACGCGACGCTGATCGGTATCCATGCGATCAGCGCGATGTATGCAAAGCTGTTCATGCCTTCGTCGCCGTGTGCATCCGCTCCGCCTGCAAGACTACCGTGGCCGCGGGTGCCCGGATTGTTTGAACCGGCCTTGCAGCGACATTCCTGGCCCGCGTCGCCGCTCGGTGGCGCCCACGTTTACGGTTCAGTCGTGCGTCCGAGCCACGTGAGGACCTCTTGCTCGTATGCCGACGGTTGATCGGGGAGCGGCCCTGGCAGCACCACGCGCGTCAGGCGGACGTCCCATTCGCCGCGGACCGCGCGTGAGTAAACGGCGTAGGCCTGCGTGTAGATGGAGTCGTCGACGCGTCTTCCTGCGACTTCGAAGGCGAAATACGCGTGCTGCGACGCCGACGGGGGCTCGGCGTCGACGGAAACACGCCACCAAAGTTTGCCGTCCACGGAGACCGCCGGTTCATAGCGCGCTGCTTGGTCATTAGCGGTCAAGCAATCGGCGACGTGGTGGATGCACAGGTGTCGGCGCGACTTCGTGTGAAAGTGGAGCAGGTCGAACCATTCGCGTTCAGACTTCGCAAACCGCGCGTTGATCAGCCAGGGCGTGTCGTATTCGACGCGGTCCGACTCCTGGGAGGGGGCGACGACGACGAGCTGATGACCGGGCGGGTCGGCGAGCTCCGCGAAGTAGCTGGGCTTAGGGTGTTCTTCGTAACCGCCTGCCAAGGTCAGGTGGATCAGGGTGACCGGCGCGACGGCGAGCGCGACCGGCCAACGACCGTTGGCGGCCACGGGGCCGGTCGGCGGAGCCAGCGGTCGGTGGGTCTTGATGAGTACGGCGACCAAGACGGCGACGAAGGGCATGAAGGCGAGCGTCCCCAAGATGCTGTGCCACGTCGGGTCGTCTACAGACGCGGTCCACCCAAAAGAGATCGCCGTTACGAACAGGAACACACGCGCGACGTTCGAGATCCACGCGAGAGCGATCGCTAGCGCGAGGACGGCGCTCGTCCGCCGGACGCCCGAGGATGACACGAGGACGCCTAGGGCCGCGATCCCTGTGAACGTGAGCGCCTGCCCGACTCCGGAACAGTCCGCCGTAATGGCGAGGTGGTAGTGCGGGAAGCACACGACGCCTTGTTGGACGCTGTAGCTCGTGAGGCCGAGCGTGGTAGGCAACTCGACGACGGTTGAGACGCCCCAGCGAAGTTGGTTCGTCAGCGGGAAGTAGAAAGAGTAGGGGACGCCGAAGCACAGCAGCATGAGCGCCCCGTGCAGCACGCACCGCGCGATGCTCCACGAGGTGACGGTCCAAACCGCCGCTCCGGTCAGCAGCGCGACTAGCGACGAACGAAGGATCGTGGAGGACCCCGAGCTGAGCGCGAGCGCGAGCGCGAGCGTCGCCGTCGCGACGATCGCGAGGCCGACGCGGTCGCGGCGATCCTTCAGCGAGAACCGCGACCGAAAGGGGCCGCGCAGCGTCTTGCCGAGGGCGACAGCAACGAAGCACCAAAGATAGATGAAGTGCTCTTGGTAGTGCTGGTCGCCGAGGTAGCGGGCGATCCCGTCCCAGTAGATCCACGCTAGCGCAGCTGCGGTCAGTGCCGCTGACGCTGACATTCCTACGCCTCGGGCGTCTTGGCCTGTCGCTGGTTCTTGCGTCGTAGCGCGCCGTATGCCAGCGCGCCGCCGCTCATCAGGAGGAGCAGGCTGGGCTCCGGTGTGCCACCGCGCGGCGGCGATCCGTTCGGGCCCGAATACATGCCAGCGCCGCGCTTGGGACCTTGCGGCTCTGTCGTGCCCGCTTCATGCGCGGATACATCGCGCGCTGCCATCGGCCGGCCTTCTGCTGCAAGCAGGAGGAGCATGCTGATCGTTGCGGCGAGATGGATCATGAGCGGGAAGTGCAGGTCTATGAACGAGGGCAATCAGTATGGTCAGCTTCGGCCCAGACGGGCACCGAGATGCTCGTTCCCGCCCGATGTCGAGGTTTGGGCCGCTTGCTGCGGCGAGCTCAACCAACCAGGCGGCGCGGCAAACTACGTCGCTACCGTATGATAATCAAGCAGACGACTATAGCAGACGAGGCTGATCTCGGTAGTCCCTGGCGGCCGCGAGGCCTCATGCTGAGACCAAGGCCGCCCTCGCTCGCCTCCCCTCGCTCCGCGTTGGCTATACTCTTGCGCCGAATACCGGCATCAACAGGATGACCGAACAACCCGAACAGAAGCGCAGCGAAGACGAGGAGTTCCTGCAGGCGGCCCAGCAAGAGGAGCGCGGCCTGATCAGCGAGTTCATCATGTTTATGGCTGAAAACAAGTTGTGGTGGCTGACCCCCATCCTCGTCGTCTTCG
>MDTG01233594.1_pt1 | contig 11881 bp, 11 predicted proteins | sample 811421 | NCBI WGS metagenome assembly MDTG01 (sample SAMN05326645, study PRJNA326480) | marine metagenome | isolation source: seawater | place: Pacific Ocean: South East | collected 2011 | reverse complement strand
CTAGAGTAAATAGCATAGCCATCTATTGTTGTGGTAGATAATGTAATATCTTTAATGTGTAATTTTGTAGGTTGACCATGTATACTATAATTAAATTGGAAATCTGTCCATGTTGATACACTTTCACCATTACCTTCAATTGTAAGATCTTGTGTACTAGCATCCCAACCATATGTTGATATAATATCACTTAGACTTGATGATACGTTTGTAATTACTTTCATTGTTGCCATGTTACCATCAACAGTATAAATAATTGGTTCAGGTTCAGGCTCAGGTTCAGGCTCAGGTTCTGGCTGAGGTTCGGGTTCAGGTTCAGGCTCAGGTTCGGGTTCAGGCTCAGGTTCGGGTTCAGGCTCAGGTTCTGGCTCAGGTTGAGCTTCAACTATAACAGTTCTTTGTAGAGAAAAACTGCCTCCTTGATCACTAACAGCAGTATATGTTATAGTATAATTTCCGGTTTCAGCCTGACTTGTATTTAAACCACCATAATTAATATTCAATGTTACATTAGGATGTTCAGTATTGCTATTCAAATTATCATCATCATGTAGACCTCCGTTCCAAGAAACACCCTCATCGATATAACTTTCTCCTTCAGTCATTGAAACACTATTATTACCTTCTAATTGAAATGGATTAATCACTGTTAATGACGATGTTTCTGTATCTATAGCACCACTATTATCTGTAGCTGTAATAACAATGATCAATGAATTACTATTATGATTACTATCAGGGGTTCCGGTTAATACATTGTTTGTATCTAATTCCAACCACGAATATGGAAGTGAATTGCCATCTACTGTAACACTAATAGTAAGTACTTCATTACTATCAACTATGGTATCGGGATCACTTGCTATAATTGTATAATTATAAATAAAATCTGTAAAGGCTATATCAGGCATAGTACTAGTAATACTTGGTTGATTATTAACATTATGAACATCCATATAATATAAATAAGAATCGCTATCACTTCCTCTTGTTAAAATAATATTAACCCGATTTGAACCAACATTAGCATTTAAAGGTGTACCACTTAATAAACCATTTTGAGTGATTGAAAGCCAATCATTAGTATTACTATCTAAAGAAAATGTAATATTATTACTATCACCATCAATATCTTCAGCAGAAAATTGTTGAGAAAAATTACTATCTTCTGTAGCATCTTTAATTAAACTTGATACATCCAACGCTAATGTTTTGTTGAAAAAACTATATTTACCATGATATGTAAAATTATATGTAGTTGTAAAATTACTACTATTATTAAACATGTTGTATAGTTTTGATTGATTGTTGAGAAAAGTATCACTATCTTGAAAATTTGAATCATCCCATATCGATAAACTTGTATTCAGGTTCCAAAATCTAATATCTTGAACGAAAGAATTATTTGTAAGAAACATACCTCCAAGATCTGTAACATTACTAACATTCCAATTTTTTAATGGTTTATTAAATGCTTCAGTTTGTCTAAACATACTATTCATAGATGTAGCATTAGCAACATTCCAATTATTTATTGGTGAATTAAATCTTGTTCTAAGAAACATTTTATCAAAGTTAACAACATTAGATACGTCCCAATATTCAAAACCTGGATCATGATAGAATTTAACATTTTTAAAAGCGTTATTAAAGCTAGTAACATTACTGACATCCCATGTTGAAAAATCCATATTAGAATCATTACTATCTGGAAAAGTATTGATACCTGAACCTTGCCAAAAAGTATGGTCCATCATTGTTACTAATGATGCAATGACTCTATTTGGTTTATAAATAACACCACCTTTTGTCCAATACACACCTGCCTTATTATGACCAACACCATCTCCTCCTTGAGCATTATAACGAAGAACTAAATAATTATTATTTTCAAATGAAACAATATCTCCTGGACTATGATCATCTGGATTTACTAATTTAAGAGTTACTCCGTTTTCAGCACGGATAACTACTTGTTCTGGATCTGTTGAATTAAGTGTTACATCATTTACTAAAGTTGCATCTGCCATTGAATTGATTTTATACAGCAAATATATATAATAAGTGTATATATTTATTATTTTATAACCTTAACAAAATATAAATTATATTCATAATTAATAATTTATATATATGTATTAAAAACATATGAATTATTTAATAGTAAGAGACAAATATGGCACTCGTAAAAGAATATTTTGATTTAACAAAACAATATAAATCAAAATATGGAAAAAAGACGATTTTATTTATGCAGGTTGGAGCATTTTTCGAAGTATATGGATTAAAAAGAAATAATATAATAGATAATACAAAAAGTGATATAGAAAAATTTTCAAAATTATGTGATTTATTAATTGCAGAAAAAAAAACATGTGTAGGTGAACATGGTGTTGTTATGGCAGGTTTTCGTGATTATATGATTGAAAAATATTTAAAAAAAATGCAAGATAGTGGATATACAATAGTAGTTTATAAACAAGATGAACAAGTAAAAAAAACAACAAGAAGTCTTGCGTCTATATTTAGTCCAGGAACATCATTTTTTGATGAAACACAAGATGAAAAATTAAGTAATAATATAATTTGTATTTGGATAAGAAAAAATAATAATAATATTTTCATGAAAAATAATTTGAATATTGGTATTTGTAATATAGATGTATTTACAGGTAATACGAATGTGTTTGAATTTGAAACAGAAAATTATAAAAATCCATGTAGTTTTGATGAGCTTCAACAATTTATAAGCATATATAATCCAACAGAATGTATTTTACTTTATAATATAGATGTAAATACTATTGATACAATAATACAGTATGTAGAATTAAATTCTAAAAAAATTCATAAAATATCATTAGATTATGATAATGAGGGAGATATGAAACAAAAACAAAAAAATAATGAAAATTTCAGCAAAGGATTAAAATGTGAAAATCAAACATATCAAAATGAGATATTAAAAAAATATTATAATAATATTAATGTTGAAATAATAAAAGAAGCATTGTATTATCATACATTATCATTACAAAGTTTATGTTATTTATTAGAATTTATTCATGAACATAACCCAAGTTTAGTTGATGTTTTAACTTTACCAGTTTTTGACAATCAAAGTAAAAGATGTATACTTGCGAATCATTCTTTAAGGCAATTGAATATATTATCAAATAATTCTAATGAAAAATATGATAAATATACATTAGAAAAAATTATTAATTTATGTAAAACAAATATGGGAAAAAGAAAATTTCGTCAATCATTATTAAATCCAATTTGTAATGTAAAACTTTTGAATGAATCGTATGAATTGATACAACATACGTATAGTAAAAAATATATAAATAAATGGGAGAAAGAATTAATTAATATAAGAGATATTGAAAGATTAAAAAGAAAATGTATATTACAAAAAATATCACCTTATGATTTTTATTGTTTATATGATAATTTAAATAAAATACAAAAAATTATAAAAACTATAAAAAAGGATGATAAATTGGAAACATATTTAAATATTTCAAAAAATACTGAAAATTGTAAAAAATTAATAAATTTTATTGAAAGTAATTTTATAGTAAAAGAATGTAAAAATATTATTTCAACATATTTTGATAAATTTATTCAACAAGATGAATTTAATAATTTTATAAAACATGGAAACTATTCAAAATATGATACCTGTTTATGTAATAAAAGTGATTATGAATGTTGTTTAAATGAATACGTAGATTATATGTCTCGTCTTATTTATGAAGAAGAACAATTGACAAAAAAAACAAAAGGTAAAGGTACATATAAAGGATATCTAAAAATTCATACAACACCATCTCAAGGAATAACTTTATTAATTACACAAAAGCGTTCAATAATATTAAAAAAAATAATTGAAAAAATGAAAAAAAGCAATGAAATATTAAAAATTGAATATGTATCAAAATATGATAATAAAATAAAACACATGTTATTTGATACAAATATTAGTGTAACAAATCATATATCAAAAAATATGATGATTATAAGTGATAAAACAAGTGAAATAATATTCAGTATATCAAAAATAGAACAACAATTTTCATCTTTGATACATGAAGTTTATTTTGATATTATAAAAAAATTTAATTTGCTTGAAGAAAATTTTAATGAAATAAGTGAATTTATAATGAATTTAGATGTACTATATGGAAAAGTAAAATTAATTGATATGTTTCACTTAAGTAGACCAAATATTTTACCAATAAAAAAGAAAAAAAAATCAAATGAAGAAGGGTTATCATATGTAAATATAAAAGGAATGCGTCACTTAATAATAGAACAAATGAATAATGATGAATTATATGTTGCGAATGATATATGTTTGAATATGAAAAATGAAAATACACCAAAAGGGATTTTATTATTTGGTACAAACGCTGTAGGAAAAACAAGTTTTATTAAATCTCTAGGTATTTGTGTTATTATGGCTCAAGCAGGTTTATATGTTCCTTGTGAAAATATGGAATATTATCCATATGAATATATATTTACACGTATATTGGGAAATGATAATATTTTTAAAGGGTTATCAACATTTGCTGTAGAGATGAGTGAATTGCGTGTAATTTTGAATAAATCAAACAAAAATAGTTTAATTTTAGGAGACGAGTTATGTTCAGGAACAGAAAATGAAAGTGCTATGAGTATTTTCATGTCAAGTTTGGAAATACTATATTCAAATAATAGTTCATTTATATTTGCTACACATTTTCACGAAATAGTTGATTATGATGAATTAAAAGAAATGCCAAGATTACATTGTAAACATATGAAAGTAAAATATAATCATGAAATAAAATCTTTAGTTTATGATAGAAAATTATGTGATGGTTCAGGAGAAGCTATATATGGATTAGAAGTATGTAAATCTTTAAAAATGCCGGATTTATTTCTTAAAAGAGCATATGATTTAAGGAATAAATATAGTGGTGATCGTAATAAAAATATATTAAATCAAAAAATAACAAAATATAATAGTGACAAAATACGTGGATTATGTGAATTTTGTAATAAAAACATTGGAACAGAAATACATCATTTACATTATCAAAATAAAGCAAGTAAGAATGATAATTATATAGTAGAAAATAATCAAGCATTTCATAAACATCATAAAGCTAATTTAAGTTCAATATGTGAAAAATGTCATAATTATTTACATCAAATGAATTTAGTATATACGAGACAAAAGACGAATGATGGATATATTCTTCAATTATCAAAGAAATAATATAATGTTAAAGTAAATATGCCTCAATCAATAAATAAAACAAGAAAAAGAAAGCGAAATAATTTAGGTAATATTATAAGAAAAAATAAAAATAATTCAATATCTTGTAAAAAAATAAAAACAAAAAATACAAGAGAAAATAAAAGAAAAACTACAAAATATGGATATAAAAAAAAAAATGGAAAAATGATACAGGGAACATATAAAAGATTATTAAATAAAAATGAGAATGGACCATTCGAAATAATAGGTCCACACAGAAACAATTTAAATAACACACAATTATTATTATTCAAACCTATTAATAAAAAAATATTTAGTCCAGGGCCTAGTTACGAACAAGAAAAATTAAATAGAAAACAAGAAATGAATCAAGAAATAGAATTACAGCGAAAATTAGAAAAATATAATATTGTACCTAAAATAAATTCTAATTTTGCGATTGTAAATAAATATTATCCTAATAAAAATAATAACAAAACAATTGAAAAAAATTATAATATAAAAAATTTACAGGCTATTTTTGTTGAAAAAATGTATCCGTTAACTACATTAAAAGAAAGTAAATATACTTTTACAACAATAGAAAAAATTTACAATAGTTTTATACTTAAGATACGAAAAGTTATTGACTTAGGATATATACCTATAGATATGAAAGAAGATAATTTATTATTAAACTATGATCATAATAATGAATTAACAAATGTATATTTAATAGATACAGATCCAAGTTTTTTTAAAAAAATTCCTTTGGATTTGGATGAATATACAAAAAATTCAATTGTTTTGGCGTGTTTGATATTTTTGATGTTTTGGATGTTTCCAAATAATATTTTATCTTTAACGAATGAGAATGATCCAAAAATAAAAGAGAATAAAATTATATATTTTAAAAAAATTTGTTCAGATATGGGAATTTTTGATTTTGTGGAATTAAATGAACGATTATTACATGTTCATTCATTAACAATGGAAGATAAAGGTTATACATTACTTTATATGTATTTACATTATTTCATAAAGCCTTCTAGTAGAAAAGTAGAATTGTTAAAAAAACAAGAGAAAAAAATAACAAATGAAAAACATAAAACTGCTACTTATATGTATTTTTTCGTTAACGAAATCATTAAATCTAAAATAGATAGCCTTCAAACCAGACCAAGAACCAGAGCCAGAACCCGAACCCGAAAATAATAAAATTATATTTGTTTTTCAATAAATAAATAATTTTTATAATTTTTAATTGTATCGTCGTGTCTTTTTTTATTCTTATCACTACAGCAATTTGATATAAGAATATTTCTATAACCATTATTGTAACTGGTAAACATTGTATTTAATACACAAGAACCAGTCAACACACCAGAAAAGTATATAGTTTTAATGTTTAGACTTTGAAGATATGTTTGTAAAGAAGTTTTAAAAAATGAGTCAAATCCGTGTTTAATAAATACTTTTTCATTTTCTCTGGGCTTTGAAAATGATAAAGGAATTCCTTTGTCTCTAATTCGTTTCCCGTGAAGTTCTTCCCAAAATGGAATCCATTTAGATTTTTCATTATCGATTTCAAACATAAATATAATAGGAACATTTGTTTTTCTTGCTTGTTTCAGTAGTAATTTAATATTATTTCTAAATTTATCAAAATCATGTACATATGTATAATCTGTTTGAATATCGATAACCAATAAACACGAATTTTCTTCAAATGATATTGCCATAAATAATATATAAATATCTTATATATATTATTTATATATAGTTTTGAATAAAAATAATATATTAATAAATTATTCTATCATTATTTCTGTTAAATCTAACTCATGATCAATAATTATATTTTGAATTTCATTGTTTTGGTTTAGTTTTTTACTAATTTCAACGAGTTCAGTTAATTCTTTGATACATTTTTCTTGTTGATTAATAACTGTAATTAGATCTTTCATACATGCTTCTTGATTATTGATAACAGATTTAAGATGTTGAAGCTGTAATTTATTATCAAATACAATCATAATTAGATTAATATTACTATATAAATAATTTTTTAGAAAAAAAATAATGATAACTATAAAAAATTGATTTAAAAAATATGAAAATAATATAAAGAATAAAGAAAAAAAGAATAAAATGATAATTCCAGTAAAATGCTTTACGTGTGGTATGATGCTTGCTGATAAATATCGTTATTATCAATGTGAAGTTCAAAAACGTAAAAAGGAAAAAAAAATAGATCCAGATGAAATTATATATTTGACAGAAAATTATATGGATAAAACAGTAGAGGCAGATGTTATGGATGATTTAGGATTAAATAAAATGTGTTGTAGACGGCATATATTGACTCATGTTGATTTATTGGATTAATTAAAATAATTATGTCCGAATAATATATAGTTTAAAAATATATATTTGATGGTTGTTAAATCAAGAACAAAATCAAGAACAATAAAAAAAACAAGTAAATCAAAACAAAACCGTAGATATAAAAATAAAAAACAACGTTTAACAAAAAGAAATAGAAAAAGTTTATCTAAAAATAAGAAATATAAACAAAAACAACAAAGACAACAAAGACAACAAAAAGGTGGCTTTGTAAAACCATTTATTCCAGAATTTAAAAATCTGGTTAGAGGTATACCAGTTGGAATATCTGAACATTATCATAAAATAAATCCAGAACCATATCCAGCACCAGGAAATCCTGATAAAGTAGATATAGATCCTCATCCAGCATATGATCAATATTTAAGGAACACTAGCAAAATGATTGATCCTGAACAAGTTTTAGGTCCAAATTTAAAAAGAGATTTTAACGAATCAATTAAAGTAAATTCAAAGATGTAAATATAATATTATATTTTTTAATGAATAATATTTAGTAATTGAAAAAGTATTTATAAAAATATAATATAATTATTAATTAAATAATTTATTATTATATCTAAAATGGCTGATTATAAATTTAATTTAAAAAAATTGTGCACTCCTGCGTCAATATATTTTGTAATAAGTATGATAGCATTTCTCGTTCTATTAGTTCAAAATCTAGGTGGTGATTCAAGTGTTTTATGTGTAGGTGATTATAAATGTGATATAGGAAGTGTTTTTATGTCTCTTGTTGTTAATTTACTATACATTGTATTTTGGACTTTTGTTTTGGACTTGATGTGTAAAAATGGATATGAAAAAATAAGTTGGTTATTAGTTTTGCTACCAATATTACTATTTTTTGTATCATTAACAGTTATTATGTTATATTATCCAGTTGCATAAGAATTTAATCATCAATTGTAAATAACATTTCATCATCTACTTCTTCATATGATGCAGACGATGATCTACTTGAATTATTAAATGATTGAGATGAACGATTACGTTGAAATTGTTGCGTAATATTATTTGTATAGTTTCTAAGATTTCTACGATGTCTTCGTCTTGACTCGGTATATTCAGTTTCATTCCTACGATTCATATTTCTTTCAAGATAACGTTTACGAAGTTGTCTTAGTCTTCTGCGTAATATTCTAGATTCACGATTATGATAATAATCTGTAAAAGGATCAATTAAATATTCGTTATGTATAAAATTTTCCCAATCATTTGTTATCATATTACTTGAAACTTCGGGTGCGGATGATGAAATAGTGTTATATTTTGTTATATTATTTTTAGTAATTTGTTCACATATTTCTTCAGGTAGATTTTGTCTGCAGTATGGACATATAAAATGTGTTAAACAAGAAATACATTCAACACAAATTTTCTTAGAACCATTACAACAATCTAATTCAATTATTTTATTATAATCTTCGTAGCAAATATCGCAACATTTTTTAGAAGACAATTGAAATTCATCCGAACTATCATTTCGAATATTATTATTATTCATAACTAATAATAATATCTAGAATTACTTTGTATAATATCTAATTATTAAAAAAAGTAAAGAATAAATTAGGATACTCTACAAGTTGGTATGTCTTTTGATACAATATATAATGAGTTTTCGGTTAATACAATGAATTCATTTTCAACTTTAAAGATTTTGGAAATTGGACTGGTATATTCGTCTTCACTTTTGACAAGTAATTTTTCACTATCCTCTCTAACACCAATCATACATTTTTTTTCTAAACTATCTGCGTAATAATCACACATAATAGGACGATCTTCACCTGCAGCTAATTTAAAAGCATGATTTAGAGCTTTTTGTGAAGGTAAAGGTATATTTGTTGTTTCTTCCATATTTCACTAAAAAATAGATTTTATATAAAATACATATGTTACTTCTTTAAGTGAATTTAGTTGTAATTAATTATAATATTAATTTTCAGTAATATAAATTATTTTCTTTTTTTTCTTTTTATTCATGGTCTTTAATTTTTTATCATTTTCTATTTTTTTATTTTTTAAAGTATCATTATGATCTTGAATAGAGATTTCATGATATTCATCACGAAATATTTGTTTTAAATAATCATAGACTTCTTCAATAATATCAATTTCACATTTACCAACAATAAGTACACTTCCAGTTCTAAAAATCATAAATGAAAGCGTATATTCTTTATGTTTGAATTTACGACATAAAATTCCTGGATATGAGCAAGAATCATAATTACTTTTGATTTGATATTTATATTTTAGAATATTGAATAATTTTTCACGATTAATAAAATAATTACAAGTAAAATTTGAATTTATTAGAACAGTTTCATTTTTTTCTTTAATGTTATAAATATCTTTTTCATAAAATGGTTGTATAATTTTAATGAATAAATTAATAATTTTTTCAAGCATTATATCATCTTTAATTCCAGGTATTTCTAATTTACCAGTATTGAAAACTTTGACATGTATTTCTTTATAATTTGGATCAAGGAAAACTCTTAAAATAACAACAAAACAATTATAAAAAGCACTTTTTTCTTTTACCTTTTTAGCTGTAATGTCTGATTTAGTAAGTCCAATTGTAATTTTTCGGATATCTTTAAAACGTACACGTCCGGTAGGATTATTAATTTGACGAATAATTTGAACGTTAACATTTTTTTCATTTTTCAATTTTTCTTCAACTTCATCAATTTCTTCTTTGGAATTAAAATTATATTTGATTTGTTTTTTTAAAATACCTTCATTTAAATCCATATAATTAATAAGGTCAAGTTTCCAAAATAAATCATTTAAATTAATATTTTGATTTAAATAAATTATTTTTGTTTTTGTAGAGATTTTTATTTTAGAACATTCTGGAATATTTTCAGATATATTTTCATTATTTTCAGAATAAGATACTAATGATCGTGGTTCACTATTATTTTGTTGTTGACTTGTATCATCTTGATTAGTAAGAAAATTTTCCCATTCATCATCCAAATCACACATTCTTTAAGTTATTTTTTGTTTAGTTCTTTAAGTTGTTTTTTTAAATTCAATTTTATTTTAATTAAAAAATATTATGAAATTGAATTAAAATAAGGTATATAAATTTGATGAATAAGATATTTTATTTTGTTATCATTTCCGTTTAAAGAATCATAATACAATATTTTCAAATTTTCTATAATTTTTGGATTAATTGTATGTTTTTTTAATTCATTCATAATATGTATATATAGAGATTCAAACATAATATTGTTGTTATATAAATATGTTTTAATTTTCAATTCAATATCTTTAATTTTTTTAATATCTGTAGTATTATTTTTTAGCTTATCAATAATATTTACAAATTTTTCAAATAATTCATTACTCATAATTTCTATTGAATATTGAGTTGTATTTTGCATAATTTGAAGATGATTAATCATACTACGTATATCTGTTCCATAGTAATCAATTAATATATTAATACTATAATCTGATAAATTTAATTTTTCATTTTGATTTATTATATTAAGTAAATTAAAAATTTTATCTTTTTCATTATTGTAAAAATAAAGTTTTAAAAAATTATTTTGTAGTGGTTTGATTATCTTTGATATATAATTACATATGAGACAAAAACGAACATTTTCATAATTTTTAATAATTTGTCTTAATGTATTTTGTGCTGATTTTGTCATATAATCAACTTCATCAAGTATTACAAATTTTAAATTATTATCAAAAATTTGTTTAAAATGAACAAAATTATAAATTTGATTACGAATAACATCTATCCCACGATCATCTGAAGCATTTAAATGTATAACATTATTTGAAAATGAGTGTTTTTTAAAATGTTCTTTAATCAAATTTAATATTGTTGTTGTTTTGCCAGTGCCAGGTGGACCATAAAACAGAAGATTTGGAAAATATTCTTTTTTAATTATATTTTCAATGATAGTTTTGTTACAATCATCTAATAAAACCTCTTTTATATCTTGAGGTCTATATTTTTCTATCCATGGTTTATAACTATCATCCATTTTTACTTAAAAAAAGTATTTAAATCAATATATTTATAAATATTTAAATTATTATTATTGAATAATAAGTGATTTTTGTATTAAAATGGGAAGAAGAAAAAAGATTTTGACTGAGGAAGAAAAATTATTAAGAGAAAAGAAAGAACTAGAAAAAAAATCAGGTGTTAAAAAACGAGGTAGAAAACCAAAAAAT
>MDTG01070820.1_pt1 | contig 11881 bp, 12 predicted proteins | sample 811421 | NCBI WGS metagenome assembly MDTG01 (sample SAMN05326645, study PRJNA326480) | marine metagenome | isolation source: seawater | place: Pacific Ocean: South East | collected 2011 | reverse complement strand
TGAATCTAACCCGCTCAATATTTGGAGCGGGCGAAGGGATTCGAACCCTCGACTTCAACCTTGGCAAGGTTGCGCTCTACCCCTGAGCTACGCCCGCTTTATGTAATTAATTATCACTTTGAGATTATAAGTCAATATTTGAGAAAATGATTTATTTAAACCTTTTTCTATAAATAACATCTACCAGTAACATATGAGGAAGGGTCAAAGCTGCAAGCCCTATAAAAATCACCTTAAGTATTGACTCGTACAATGAATAATTATGAACTAAATAATAAATAATTCCTAAACCACCAATCCAAGAAATAATTGTAAATCCTAATGTAGAATAAATGACAAATTTTTTATTTGGAAGATTTAAATAAATATTTTTAATTAAATGTTTGAGATGTTTATAAGTATGAAAAAAACAAAAATATATGGTAAAACTCAAAAGAGGATCAAAAATATAAAAAATTAACAAAAGAAATAAAATTTCGAAAATACCTTTACGTAATTTCTTTTCAAAAAAAGATAGATAGATAAAATATAATATAGAAATAAAAGTAAAGGTATATGGAATAAAAAAATAGTTTTGAAAATAATAGATTTTTTCATTAGTCAAATATTCAAATATCAATAAAGATTGATTTTCATTGAAAAATATTATTCCAAAAATAATTGTCATTCCATAAGTAAAACTTACTGAATATTTATACTTATTTATTCTAAAATTTGTCCAATCACATAAACCAAAATGAGCAATGGTCATAAGAATAAAAATTATTAAAGATATTATAGGAAAATATAGCCAAAACAAAATTACTAAAAAAAATAAGATAAGATAGTAAAATAGAAATTGCAAAAATTGAATTCTGTTTCTAAAGCCTACTAATGAAGCTACAGCTCCATCAAACGAACCATGAGGAAGACCAATAAAAAAAATTAATAGAAAAGAAATAATGTTTAAAATTGTGAGGTCACCTATCATATTACCCGAATATTTCTCTTATAAAAGCAATTTTTGGCATACTTTTAATAATCTTGAATTTAGTTAATAAATTAGATTCACCCATCATAAAGCTTTGGAATTCATTTCCGTTTAAATTAGATGCAAGATTAATAAATGAATTTCCGTTTTCATTATTATTTTTTAAGAAATTAATAAAAATTTTATCCATTTTTCTTTCTAAAAAATTATGAACCTCTGAATAATTTTTATTTAATTCTTTTAAATATTGTATTTGCTTAATGGCAAAAGAAAATGCATATCCAGTAGACGGCTTGCAAGCACCTCCTCTAATCCCAATATTAAAAATATTAGAATTGTTAGATTTTCTCTCTTCGGCAAAAAACATAGGAATAATTCCTTTTTCCATACTTTGTTCTTCAAATTTAGTTATGTTATTTAGCATTAAATAATTTTTTATTTTTTCTCTGTACCAAGTTTCATCAAAGGCTTCTTTTGAAAAAACAGTAGACTCTACAAGTGCTTTATTGTGTCTAAATGGTAGAATATAAATAAAATGTAAAAGATTATTTTCTTGTGTGAAATGCATTAAAGTTAATTTTTCATCATTGAATGTATTATCAGATACACAAATGTTAATTCCTAAAAAATGTTGAATTAATTCACCCTTTTGCTCTTTTGATGACCTTGAATCATATATTTTCTCTGCGTAGTATTCTTCTTTGTCTGCAGTAATTATTTTAAAATAATTTTTTTTTGGAAAATATTTGGTTACTTGTTTGTTTACTATGTTTAATTTGTTTTTTGTTTCTAAACAATATTTTTTCCATTTCTTAAAGCTGATAACACAGTATGGGTTTTCATTACTAATATGGGTTACATTAATATTCTGATTTCCAATACTCCATTTACTCCATTTTTTTTCAATAATTCTTTCAAAGGGTTTCATCCATTCTGTGAGCCAAAAACCAAAAAAATTATCTCGATTATTTATATCTTTATTTTCAAACGCAACCACTTCATCTGAACTCTCTCCATAAATAATTTTGTTTACTGCTAAACCACTTGCCCCTAAACCAATTATAGCTGCTTTATAAATTTTCATTTGGTAGGCTATTTCTTATTTTTTTATATTGAAAATTAAAGAATGGAATAAAAATAAAAAACAAAATTGAATTTATTGTTATTAATACTTTATCAAATAATGTTAAATATACTCTTCTTCTAATATATTTTTTATTTTTTTTTATTTTAATTCCAATACCTCTATAGATATTAGCTGCGATGAATATTGCTAACCTTGTAGACAGTGGAATATATTTTAAACCTGCAAAACCATTTTTATAGAACTGTTCTGAAAGATTAATGATTTTATTAATTGCATTTGATATAACTTTATCTTGGTCTAAAGTCTTTTCATCTCCTGTGCATAGATCATTTATGTTGATGTTGGGTATCCAGTTAGCCGGTATATAAATTCTTTTCATTTTTGCATCCTCATAGACATCTCGTGCAATATTGGTTAATTGCATACCAATACCTAAATCGATTGCAGATCGTGCCGCAAGTTCATTTTTCACTCCTATAATTTTAGACATCATTAGTCCTACGGTTCCCGCAACATGGTAGGAGTATTTTACCAGTTCATTCTTATTTTGGATTTTAGTATTTCTCTGATCAATAATCAGACCTTCAATTAGATCAATAAAAATTGAATGGTGAATTCTATTTTTTTGTAAAAAAATATTTACTTTATTACTTTTATTATTTTTAATTTCTTTGATTGTATCTTCTAAATATTTAGTTTTATCTTCGCTGTTTTTATCTGCGATATCATCAAAATATCTACAGATTGAATATAAGATTCCTGCATTCTCTCTTGAGCTTTTAGGTAAAAAAAAACTTGCCCAATAAAAACTTTTTCCCTCCCGTTTAAGATCAATAGTTGAATTAAGTTCTAGACTTTTCATTTATAATTTAATTCTGCTTTAATAATATTTTCTACAACTTTAGCTGATGAAAGAACACCAGGTATTCCTGCTCCTGGATGAGATCCTGCAGCAGAAAAATAAAGGTTTTTAATTTTTTTATCTTTATTGTGATACCTAAACCATGCTGACTGCGTGAATATTGGAGCTATTGAAAAACCAGCCCCATGCATAGAGTTATAGTCATTTTTAAAATCATTAGGGTTCATCCAAAATACATCAGTAATATTTTTTTCTAAATCAGGCATAATTGTTCTTGATAGTTCTTTAACTATTTTGTTTTTAAGATTTTCTGACTCTGTATGCCAGTCAACATCACCCTGAAGATTAGGTACTGGACATAAAACATAGAAACTATCACAACCTTCTGGCGCAAAAGATTTATCTGTAGCTGTAGGTCGATGAATATATAAAGAAAAGTCATCTGATAGTATTTTATTTTTAAATATATCATGAAGTAATGATTTGAATCTTTTTGTCATCCAAATAGTGTGATGAGCAACATTATTATATTTTTTTTTGGACCCAAAAAAAAGTACAAAAAGACCCATTGAATACAAAAGTTTTCTTTCTTTAATTATTGGTCTACTTAAATTATATTTTTTTAATAATTTAGAGTATACCATTGGTGGGTCTCCATTACATACAACTAGATCTGGATTTATAATATCACCATTGTTTGTAATTATTTTTGTGATTTTATTATTTTCCATGACAAATTCTTTTGCTTCAGTTTTCGTTTTGATATTAATTTTATTTTCAATCATTAGTTTTTTTAATTCAGCAACAATTTTACCAGTCCCACCCATACAAAAGAACACACCCCACTTTCTCTCAAGATAGTGAATTAAAGTATAAATTGATGTTGTAGTATGGGGATCGCCTCCCACTAAAAGAGGATGGATTGAAAAAGCTTTTCTTAAATAGGGGTTTTTTAAATAACTATTAACAAGTTGTGAAACAGTTAAATAACTCTTTAAAATAATTAGATTTGGAATCACTCCAAGCATTTTAAAGAATGAAATAAATGGTTTATCTGCTAATTTAGTGAAACCTACATCAAAAATTTTTTTTGATTGATTCAAAAGTTTAGAATATCCTTTAATATCCCTTTCATCAAATTTCTTAATCTCATCATTTGTTTTTTCTATAGTAGAACAATAATCAAAAGTTTTACCATCATGAAAATAGTATCTATACCAAGGTTCAAGCGGAACAAAATTTAAATAATCTTCTCTTTTTTTTCCAAATAAACTAAATAGCTCGTCAAATAAGAAGGGTGCTGTAATAACTGTAGGACCAGCATCATGTCTATAACCGTTCACTTCAAATACTCTTGCCCTTCCCCCTAAATCATCTAATTTTTCTATAATTGTTGTATCGTAGCCCAATTTTTTAAGCCTGAGACTAATAGCAAGACCTCCAAAACCACTACCTATGACAACTGCTTTTTTATTCATTGTTAATTTACTAATTTTATTTAAATACCTTAATTCTTAATAATTATAATAGCAACTATGCTGACAGAAAAAGATTTATTGGGTTTACTTAAACAAAAAAAGGTGAATTTTCAAATTCATAATCATCAACCTTTATTTACTGTTGAAGATTCAGAAAAGTTAAGAGGTAAAATTAGTGGTTCTCATACAAAAAACTTATTTTTAAAGAATAAAAAAAATGATTTTTTTCTATTTAGTTGTGATGAAAATGCTAGTGTAAATTTGAAACTATTTACAAAATCAATTGGCGCAAAAAACTTATCATTTGCAAATGCAAAATATTTATTAGAATTTTTAGGAATTCAACCCGGGTCAGTTTCACCATATGCATTACTAAATGATAAAAACAATATGGTATCTTTTTACTTGGATGAAAAATTATACAAAAGTGAGGTGATAAATTTTCACCCATTAATAAATACTACAACTATTACTACGAAAACTAAAGACTTTATTAAATTCATTCTTGAAAATAAAAAAAAAATTAATATTTTTTCTTTAGATAGTTATAGTATAGTTGATGAATTATGAATGTGGTGAGTAATATTTTAGAAGTTAATGAGTCTGATTTTAATGATAAAGTAATTGAGGCTAGCTTAAATAAACTTATAGTAGTAGACTTCTGGGCGCCCTGGTGCGGGCCTTGTAAGCAATTAACACCAATACTAGAAAGTGTTGCAAAAAAGCTAGTTGATAAAATTATATTAGTTAAAATAAATATTGATGATAACCAACAAATAGCTGCTCAATTAAGAATTCAATCAATTCCAACTGTATATGCTTTTAAAGACAAACAAATAGTAAATGCTTTCCAAGGAGTAGTGACAGAAAAACAAGTCATTGAATTTATAGAAAAAAGTTTAGGTTCAAAAATAAGCGAAGACTTTAGTAGTTTTTATGAATTAATTAAGAAAAATATGTCTGAAATGAAGTTTGAAGAAAGTAAAGAAGCTTTGTTAGATTTCATAACAAAAAAACCTGAAGAAACACAGGCTATATATTTTTATTTAGAATGTTTGATAGAGTTAAAACAAATAGAAGAAGCTGAAACATTTATTGAATCATTAGAAAAGGAAATTCAAAATAACGAAGAGGTGAAGCAAATCTTAAAAAAAATTAAAATTATAAAAAACAATATAAATGGTCCAAATATTGAAGATTTATTATTAAAATTAGAAAAAAAACCTAAAGATATCAATCTGGTATTGGAAGTAGCTGATAAATATTTTTCAATACAACAATATGACGACTGTATGCAATTGCTTTTAAAAAATTATCCAAAAAACAAAAATCAAATTAAAGAAAAAATGATTGAACTATTTGAGGTATTGGGAAATTCTAGCGAGTATACTATTACTTATAGAAAGAGGCTCTCTCAAATAATGTTTTCATAATATGGAGATACCAATTTTTCCATTAAATGGAGCAGTTTTGTTTCCAGAAACTAGCTTACCTTTAAATATTTTTGAAGATAGGTATATTGAGATGGTTAATTACTCACTTGCCAGAGATAGACATATTGGAATGATACAAGCTGATGAGTACAATAATTTATATAAAATTGGATGTATAGGTAAAATTCATAGCTTTAATGAAACAAGTGATGGGAGATATTTAATAAGTCTTAAGGGTATAAACTGCTTCAGAGTGATTAAAGAAATTGACAAAAAATTTAGTTTTAGGTTGGTTAGTTGTGAAATAATAAATAGAAATGAAAACACGAATGATTTAAATAACATACAAAAGAATGTTTTATTAGATAAATATAAAGAATATATAAAATTAAAAAACATTAATTTGAACATAGATGAAATTGAAGCAATAGAACTATCGCAATTAATTAAATTTATTGCAATGGTATCTCCTTTCAAAAATGAGGATAAGCAAATTCTGCTTGAAACAAATAAATTAAACGAATTTTACAAAAAACTAATATCTATAATAGAATTGGACCTTGTAGGAGATATAACCAATAGAACAATTAATTAACACCCATTGCAAAATCACTAATAAGGTTTTTAAGTTTGGTGTTATTATTTATAATTTTTATTCCTGAAGATCTTAATAAGTTGAACAGGGGTGAATTAATTTTAAAAATTGAATCTAATTTATCAGTGACTTGGAAAAGCCTATAAGCATTAAAGAAGTTTTCATCATGATATTTTTTACAAAAAAAATCGTTTCCTATTTCAATTCCAAGATGTTTGTAGTTGCTAACTAGTTTATGTAGATTATAAATATCTTTCATACCAAGGTTCCAGCCCTGGCCGGCGATTGGGTGAAAGGAATGGGCAGCATCTCCAATAAATATAGTTTTTTTCTCATAAAATCTTGAATTTAAATGAGCAGATATGGGAAAAACCTGCCTGCTAATAATTTTTTTTATATTTCCTATACAGTTTTGTGTTTCTTTATTTAATATTGAAATTAACTTATCTTCATCCATTTCAGACAAACTATTTATGAATTTATTATTATTAGTCCAAACAATTGAGCTACAAAAAGATTTCTTTTCTTTTTTCATAGGCAGTATAGCTAAAGGTCCATTTTTGTAAAATAACTCAAAAGCTGTGCAATTATGATTTTTAGAATGATTTAATATAAGCACTAAAGCGCTTTTTTTATAATTCTTATTGTAAGATACAGTTTTATAAAATTTCCTAACAAAACTATTCTTACCGTCAGCAGCTATGTTTAAGTCTGAAGAAACTTTAACCTTATTTGTATTTGTTATTATTTTTTCCAAATTAACTTGAATATCACTTATGTTAATTTCATTGAATATTGTAATGTTACTTATCTGCTTGATTTCAGAGTAAATTATATCAAAGAGTTGTTTGTTTTTTATAATATATCCCAGACTAGAATTTCTCCTACTGTTGTCAAAATTAAGTTGATTAAATAGTTTTCTGTCTATTACTTTTATACTCTTTATCTCTTCACAATAATGGCTAATCTTACTCCAAATTCCTATAAAATTTAAAAAGTTTTTTGTTCCTTCAGAAATAGCTATTGTTCTCTGGTCCTTAAAGGTGTTATTTTTAAAAGATTTTTTTTTCTCTAATATTGAAACAGTATATCCTAATTTAGATAGTGAATAAGCTGTTAGAGACCCAATAAGACCGCCACCTATTATATTAACGTTTGAATCAAATTCTTTCATAATTTTCTTCGAATTACCATAATCTGAATGTATTACAATCTAACTATATGTTCAAGTATGGTTCTTTTAGGTTATTTATATTAAAAATTCTAGCGGGATTATTATTAATTACTTTTTCTATAGTTTATGTAGTTAGCCTTAAAACTCACAATTACAATGATAAAGCATTTGGTATTACAGGATCTAATTTTAATATAGAAAATTATTTTGGGTTGTTCGGTTCATATCTATCAAGTGGTTCTCTAAATTTAATAGGTAGTTTATCATACCTAATGTTTTTATTTCTCGCTTTAGAGGGTATTAAGTTAACAATTGGAATAAAAAACCCATATCTAATACCAAGGTTTGTGTTAATTTTTTTTGGAATTACATTAACAAATCTCTTTATTGCTGCTTATACAGCTAGTGCTTTTAATGCTGGAACACTTGCTAAACAACTTTATATTTTTACACTTTCATTATTTAATGTTTATATTCTTAATACTGCCATAATTTATTTAATTTATTTATTTCTTTTTTTAATTGGTCTTCTTTTAATCTATGTTTCTTTTTCGATAAAAATTAAATATTTAAAAAGTTTTATAAGACCATTTAGATTTTTAATTTATTTAAAGTACCTTAAATTGATTTTTTATATCTTTAGAATATTTAATAAAAAAACAAAATATAAAAACTTATCAAAAAAAAGTGAGCCAACGTTAACTAAAGGTAAATTTTTAGGTAAACAAAAAAATGAAAGTTTTACTAAGTCTAATTATAAGCAGTTAGAAATTGATCAGTTTAAATTTAGTTTGCCTAATAACAATCTGTTGTTAAAGTCAAAAAAAGGTGGGAACAATATAAAAGAAATAAATAAAAATAATGAAAGTTTATCTATTAAGCTTGAAAAAACACTAGCAGAATATGGAGTTGATGGAAAAATCATTGGTTACAAGAGTGGTCCAATCGTAACACTTTTTGAATTTGTTCCAAATGCTGGAATAAAATCAAGTAAAGTAATATCACTGGCAGATGATATTGCTCGAGCTATGTCATCAATTTCAGCAAGGATTTCATCACAGCCAGGCAAAAGCAGTTTAGGAATTGAAATTCCAAATTCTAAAAGAGAAAATGTATTATTTGGAGATCTAATTGAAAACGAATTATTTAAAAACCTAGGTGATCGTTTAACTTTAGCATTAGGTAAGGATATATCTGGAGAAGAAGTATTTGCTGATTTAGAAAAAATGCCCCATCTTTTAATTGCTGGAACAACTGGTTCAGGAAAATCTGTTGGAATCAATACTATGATTTTAAGTATACTATATAGATTTAAACCAAATGAATGTAAGCTGATCCTTATTGATCCAAAAATGCTTGAATTGAGTGTTTACGAAGATATTCCTCATTTACTAACTCCAGTTGTTACAGATCCTAAAAAAGCAGTCTATGCACTCAAATGGGTGGTACGCGAGATGGAAAATAGATACAAATTAATGAGTTCAGTAAACGTTAAAAATATTGAGTCTTATAATATTAAAGTAGAGAAAACAATTTCAGCAGGTAAAAAATTGTTTCGTGAGGTGCAGACAGGTATAAATAGTGATACCAGGATGCCAATTTTAGAAAAAATAGAAATCACTCTAGAAAAATTACCCTTCATTGTAGTTGTAATAGATGAAATGGCTGATTTAATGATGGTTGCAGGAAAGGAAGTAGAGTCTTTGATACAGAGGTTGGCACAAATGGCAAGAGCTTCAGGTATACATTTAATTACAGCTACACAAAGACCTAGTGTTGATGTTATAACAGGAACAATAAAAGCCAATTTTCCCAGTAGAGTAAGTTATAAAGTAGCTAGTAAGTTTGATAGTAGAACTATTTTGAATGAAATGGGAGCAGAGCAGCTTTTAGGAAGTGGTGATATGTTACTTTTAGAGAATGGTGGGAATATTAAAAGACTCCATGGAGGATATATATCAGAAGATGAAGTTGAAAAAGTAGTGGCTTCAATTAAAAACCAAGCAACTTTTGATTACAAAAAAGAAATATCTCTTGAAAATATTGAAGCGAGTCAAACAACAAGTGGTGATTTGGTTTCAGGTAATAATGATGAACTCTATACAAAAGCTGTAGACATTGTTGTTAAACAACAGAGGGTTTCAACTAGTTATATTCAACGATATCTTCAAATTGGATATAACAGGGCTGCAAGAATAATTGAAAAAATGGAAGAAGATGGAATAATAACTCAAGCAAATAATGCTGGAAAAAGAAGTGTTCTTAAAAAAAGTTGATATAAAATTTTTTGTAATTATTATTTTTCTTATCACTAATTCCTATTGTGTTAATGCCTATAGTGATCAATTAAAAATAATAAATTATTTGAAAGATTTTAATAAATATTCATTGAATTTTATTCAAGACGATGGGGCAAACATAAGTGAGGGGTTAATTTCTATTGGAGAAGATAGAGTTAGGGTACATTATTATTTGCCTACAGAAATAATTATTATTTTAAGTAAAAACAAAGCTATGTACTACAATAAAGAACTAGATGAAGATGAGTTTTTTAATCCAAAAGATACCCCTGCCTATTTTTTTTACAATATTTTTAGAAATCCAGAGTTTTTTATTAGTGGAAAAATAGTTTCTTTTAGCAACACTATAGTTCTAGAAAAAGAAGCATTAAACAATTCAGAGAAATATAACATTAAACTTTACTTTGAAAACAACCCGCTGATATTAAGAAAGGTAGAGCTTACTGATGATCTAGGTTTTGTAACACTATCTCTTTTTAATCATCAAAAAGTAAGTGAATTTGACAAAAATCATTTTAAACTAATTAATCCAAATTTTTTCAAGTAAAGACGAGACACAAAATATCCTTTTGTGATTTAAGTTGAATTTTTATACCTGTTGTTTCTAATTTTTTTCTCAATCTTGTTAGATGGCTTTCCAATGAATTTGTTTCGATGCTTGATTGTAACTGTAAAATATTTTCTTTTATTTCTTTTTTTTGGCAAGTTTTATTTTTTAATAAATTTGAAAGTATTTTGGTTTCTATATCTGTCAGAAAACAAAACGAATTGGTTTTAGAATTTATAAGTTTGTTATTTACAACAGTTATATTTTTTAACATGATTTTTTGATTGGATAAAAATTTGTTAATTTTGTCTTTTAAAATGTATATTGGTTGAGGTATTTTTAGAAATATAAGATTTTTATCTTGATGAAATTTACTAAAATCAAAATTTGTTAAAATTAAAAAATCATAGTTGGTTTTAGTTAGGTTTTTAATCAAACTATGTTGATAATTGTCATAAATTATCAATCCACCATTTTCTATAAACCTTTCATTTTTTAAATCTGCTATTTGAAAATATTTTATATTAAGATCTGGTAATAATTGATTAAATATATTTTTGAAGTTAATATCAGAATATATATTAAGATCATTTTTCATTGTCTTTTTCCAAATAGCAAAGTACCTATTCTAATATATTTTGGATTAAAGGGTATCGCTAGCTCGTAGTCATTGCTCATACCTATGCTCAAATCTTTAATACTATTTTTATTTGCTAATTCACTTAACATAGAAAAGTGATTTGTGGGGTTTTGGTTTATTGGCGGAATACACATTAAACCAGAAATGTTTAGCTTCATATCATTTCTACAAAAATTTACAAAATCATCTAAATGCTTGGGAATTATACCACTTTTAGTTTTCTCCTCGCCTGTGTTGACCTGTATAAAAATTTCTTTATTGATTACCAATTCCTTATTTTTTGAAAATTCTTTAGCAATTTTTTCTCTGTCCACTGTATGAATTACATCAAATAGTTCTAAAGCATCTCTTACTTTATTAGATTGAAGGGGTCCTGTTAAGTGAAGCTTCAAATCTGAATACTCTTTTTTTAGATCTACATACTTTGATTTAGCCTCAAAAACTCTGTTTTCTCCAAATTGCCTAACACCTAAATTAATGGCCTTAATGACACTTTCTTGTGGGTGATTTTTTGAAATTGCAATAATTTTGCAGTTTTTATTGCTTTTTTCTATAAAATCGTTGATTTCTATGTATTTATTGATGTTAAACATTCTATTTTATTGTTGTAAAAAAACAACAAAGATTAAAATAATTAAAATATATGTATGCTTTTTTTGAAATTAATTCAATTTTTTAATAATAGATCCTCAATATAAGATTAGTTTCTTATATTTAATGAATATTCATTAACTCAAAAGGAGTAATTATGAAAAAAGAACTATTAATGGGTACAGCTTTAGTATCTACTCTTGG